>LWDU01040883.1_pt1 | contig 12853 bp, 11 predicted proteins | sample 727161 | NCBI WGS metagenome assembly LWDU01 (sample SAMN04566230, study PRJNA314399) | hydrothermal vent metagenome | isolation source: deep sea hydrothermal plume seawater | place: Mexico: Gulf of California, Guaymas Basin | collected 2004-07-11 | reverse complement strand
TATGTTTTTGTTTTACCAGGTGTTTTAAACGATAACGGTTAAGTGTCATTAACGCTGTTTCAGAACCGGAAAAAAAAGCAGAAAGCACTAAAAGTGCAGCAAGTATACTAAATAGTATATTGAGAGGGATGTCGTTCAAGAAAGAAGCTCATTTTTTTATTAAATAGGTGTCTAGTTTCAATGCTGAGAGAAATTTGTCAAGTATTAAGCTATGTTTTTATTAAATTAGGCGGCGGTGATGGATAAAAGCGAGAAATAGTTGACAAAAAAACAAAAAAAGCTGATCTTATGTACTAGCATAATAGTCCGATGCCTAACCGGGGTAAGTTTTACAAGAGATTGCAATCAATGGGGGTTTGATAACAGTACTATTTCAGTACTAAGTCACATGTGATTTTAAATTACATGTGCTGAAAATCAGGGAAACGGAGCGATAGCGAAGTGATGATTTTTAGTCCGCCGTAGGCGTCAGGGACATTTTCCAAGTCTTAGCGCGATAGCGATAAGGCAGCTAAAATTTTATACCGATAGCCGTCAAGTCAGTGAGGCAGAACGCAGGATGTATCGGGGCTTACTATTTGCTGCGTAGTGTGGCTGGATTTTAGGACAAGTAGGTCCTAGGGTTCAGAAAGTACACAATGGCGTGCATCCTTACCTTGTTAAATTATGAATGCAAGGCTTTGAATATATTTTTTGTAATGTAGTATGGGTGCATAGATTTGCTAAAATTATTAATAATTGATGATAATAGGACAAGAATTCAACAGGTTGAGAGTGTCATGTCATTTCTGGAATATGAGGTTTTTACAGCCAACTCAGAACAGTTTTCTTCTGTATTACATGATATTAAGGATGTGAATGCCATATTTATCGGGGAGGGCTGTAACAAACAAGCAGCGTTAATCAGGCAGGTTTTAGCGTTTGATATCGAGTTACCTATTGTCTTACTGATCAATAAGGGGGGACGGTTACAGGTATCGACTGCCATTTATAAAATGGTGACGCAGTGTATAGAATGGCCGAGTGTTTCTCATGTTTTTTTAGCACAACTCAAGAAACTCTCAATGTCTAAAGAACACGAACGGATATCCCCAATAAAAACAGATAGAACTGGGTTGGCCGGAAACAGTCAAGGGATCAGGCAAGTTAAAGAATTAATTGCACAAGTGGCCGTATCTGATGCAACGGTGCTTGTGCTAGGTGAGTCCGGAACAGGTAAAGAAGTGGTTGCACAGGCATTGCACAGAGCTTCTCGTCGCAAAAACAAACCTTTTGTGCCAATTAACTGTGGCGCTATTCCGGGTGAATTGCTTGAGAGTGAGCTATTTGGACATGAAAAAGGTGCATTTACTGGCGCTTTAACGACCAGAAAAGGACGGTTTGAAATGGCTGAGGGAGGCACTTTATTTCTTGATGAAATAGGGGATATGCCTATTCCTATGCAAGTTAAGTTATTACGGGTGCTTCAGGAGCATACTTTTGAGCGGGTGGGAAGTAATCAAACCATCGCCTGTAATGTCAGAATTATTGCGGCTACACATCGGAATCTTGAACATGAAATTGAGCAAAAACGGTTTAGGGAAGACTTGTTTTACCGGCTCAATGTGTTTCCAATAGAAATACCTGCCTTAAGAGAAAGAGCTGAAGATATTCCTTTGCTAGTGAATGATATAGTGGCACGCATGAAAACAGAAAAACGGGATACAGTTCAGTTTACTGGGAAGGCCTTAGCATTGATGATGGAGCATCCCTGGCCAGGTAATGTGCGCGAACTTTCAAATTTCATTGAAAGATTGACTATTCTTCATGCCAATTTGATTATAGATTGCATTGACCTGCCTGATAAATTTCAAAATTATGTAATCCTGCATGATAGGGAAATTGAGAATATTGACGCTAATGAAACGAAGGTTGACCTCGAAATACATCACATAGCTTCTGATTTAATACCCTTACCCAAGGAAACTGAGATAGCTGGTTTGGGTATCGATTTAAAAGGCTATTTAAGTAATTTAGAAGTTGATTTGATCCGACAAGCTTTGAGTGAGAGCCATGGTGTTGTCGCTCATGCCGCTAAACGTCTTAGCATGGGGCGTACTACGCTGGTTGAGAAAATGCGTAAATATGATTTATTACACTAGTTTTGAAAAATCAGCTTGAACTTTAGACAGTGAGCTATTGATTTTTCAGGTTCACGTTTCTGCTTTACATCTGCAATTTTATTACCTTTTCAGAGCGATCTCTTTGGCGTTTTATCCTGTCGGGAAAAATTAATTAATTTGAAATGATGACGGTTAGTCAATTGCTCAGAAATTAGCTATGGAACATCATTATATGCAGATTTTGATGCGTCAGAAATCCGTCAATTTGTTATTAAGAACTTGAAATATAAGTGGTAAATTTAGTGGTCTGGTTTTTGCTTTTGTTGAAGTAACAAAGAAAAGGAATGATGCGATATGAAGACTTTCGTAAGCCCTAGCGCTCAAGCTTTAAATACAGAAAGGCTGACTGATGCTTTTCAGCATTTTAACGAACTATCCAAAGACTTGTCTGATTCCTATCAGCAACTACAAAAGCAAGTTGGAAACTTAAATAATGAGTTGAGTCTAGCTCGTTCTGACCGGCTTAAGACTCTGGTTGAAAAAGAAAAAATAGCCTCTCGCTTACAACAGATTCTGGCTGCATTACCGGCTGGTGTTATTGTGCTAGACGGGGAAAGTCGAGTGGTTGATTGTAATGCGCTGGCTATTCAATATTTGGCTGAACCTTTGGTTGGCCAGCTTTGGCTAGGTGTTGTTCAACGCAGCCTTGTTAGTATTTTTGATAATTCACATGAAAGGCAATTAAATAATGGGACAAGAGTCAGCATCAGTACGAATGAACTGGATCATGAAGCGGGTCGTATTATATTGATTTCTGATGTGAGTGAAATACGCTTATTACAAGATAGACTCAACCAGCAAAAGCATTTGTCGGCTATGGGGGAAATGGTTGCCAGCATGGCTCATCAAGTACGGACGCCTTTATCAACAGCTATTTTATATGCTTCTCAAATGAACAAAACAAGAGTGAGTGACAAGAGTAGAATCAAATTCTCTAAAAAAATTCTTGAACGTCTACAGTATCTGGAACGACAAGTGAATGATATGTTGATTTTTGCGAAAGAAGGGCATTTAGCGATGGAAGGATTTTCCTTACAGAGGCTTTTGGAGAAAGTGAATGATCATATGCATGATTATAGCTTGAATTCTGAATTGACTTTTCAATTGAGTAATGAGGTCCAAGTTGATCATATGCTAGGCAATGAAGATGCGTTGTTAGGTGCCATAATGAATTTATTGAATAATGCGGTGGAGGCAGTTGAAACTAAAGGTCTTGTAACCTTGAATGTGTGTCAGAAAGATGTAACAAGTATACAGCTACAGATCAAAGATAATGGTCCGGGGATAGATACAAGTATGAAACTTAGGTTATTTGAGCCTTTTTTTAGCACCAAGATAAATGGAACGGGCTTGGGTTTGGCTGTAGTGGATAGTGTGGTGAAGGCACATAGTGGTTCAATTCAATGCGCCTCTGAAAAAGGACTGGGCTCTGTGTTTACTTTGAGTTTACCCTGCGTTAATCAATATATTCCTGATTTTCCTGAAAATGGTTTTCAGCCAAAGGAACAGAATAAAATGGGACACCAATATGAAACAGTATGATTTGTTGGTGGTGGAAGATGATTTAGATTTGTGTGAAGCCTTGTGTGATACCTTGGAAATTGAAGGATATCACTTGTTGTCAGCAGCGAATGGAACAGAAGCATTAAGTTTGTTGACAAACAACCATTTTAAATTGGTGATCAGTGATATACAGATGCCAGTGATGGATGGTGTGCAGTTATTGCGTAATATGCAAAAAAAACATCCACAGGTTCCCGTTTTATTAATGACGGCCTACGGCTCTATTCCAAAAGCTGTGGAAGCGATGCAATCCGGTGCTGTAGATTATTTGATTAAACCTTTTGAAGCCTCTTCTCTGGTAAGTAAAGTGAAAGACTTTGTCGGTCAACATGTGGACTTTATCAGTGATCGGGTTATTGTTGATGTAAAAATGAAAAAATTGTATGCGCTAACAGCTAAAGTCGCAAAAACAGATGTGACAGTTTTGATGCAAGGAGAAAGTGGTACCGGTAAAGAAATTATGGCGCAATATATTCATCAAAATTCTTTATATCATGAAGGTCCTTTTATTGCGGTTAACTGTGCAGCTATTCCGGAAAATATGCTGGAAGCTATGTTGTTTGGTTCCGAGAAGGGGGCATATACCGGTGCTGTACAAGCTATGCCCGGTAAATTTGAGCTTGCTCAGGACGGTACATTCTTACTAGATGAAATTTCTGAAATGGATATGGCTTTACAAGCCAAATTACTCCGGGTACTACAGGAAAAAGAAGTTGAGCGGTTGGGAGGGCATCGTAAAATAAAATTAAATGTCAGATTTCTGGCCACCACCAATCGTAAGTTAAAAGAGCGTGTTGAACAAGGTCTGTTCCGGGAAGATTTATATTATCGATTGAGTGTATTTCCTATTAACATTCCCAGTCTGAAAGAGCGTGTAGCTGATATCTTGCCATTAGCAAAAGCCTTGAGTTTTAAGCATAAGCCAGAGGGCAAGTTATTAGCTGTTTTTACCGAAGATGCAATTATTGCATTGCAAAACTATGACTGGCCTGGCAATGTCAGAGAGTTGGAAAATGTTGTGCAACGCGCCTTAATCCTACAGCAGAATGGACAAATTTTAGTTGAACACTTGGTGTTCGATGATGACATGGATGCACAGCTGGAGTATATTGAAACCACTGTGCCGTCAGAAGCTGTTTTGGCGTATACCGCAGAAAATACTGTCGATATGAAAGGAAGTCTAGGGCAAAGTATTCGGTCTACGGAAGACAATATCATTTTACAAGCACTGAAAGATGAAAAGGGAAGTCGGAAAATAACAGCAGAGAAGCTGGGTATTAGCCCGCGGACCTTACGCTATAAAATTGCCAGAATGAAACAGTCCGGTGTGGCAATTCCTTGCTGAGTTGATGTTCATGAAGTATGAACAAACACTGTGAACACCTGAAAAACGAGAGGTTATTATGAACGAAATCAATGTAAACCAAGTGCTGGAACAGATGCGTTCAATGTCCATTGAAGCTTCAAATCAATTGGATCAAACAACGGTAACATCCGATTTTTCAGCAATGTTAAAACAATCTATTGATGCAGTAAATGAAACACAAAAAATGTCAGGGCAATTATCCAGATCATTTGAAATGGGAGAACCTGAGGTAAGTCTCGCAGAAGTCATGATTGCATCCCAAAAAGCCAGTGTTTCGTTTCAAGCTATGCTTCAGGTTAGAAATAAATTAGTGGATGCCTATAAAGATGTGATGAATATGCCCATGTAACATATTGCCCATATGAAATGCTGGGGGTAGGGGGCATCCTTTAATGAATTCCCGGGCAGAAGACGGAAATGGCATGTTAGCCCTTAAATGTAAAATAGCTACACTTATAACAGTAAGTTTAAAGAATCTCCACAATGAAATGCAAGGGGGCATGTGGTTATTGCGAAACCCCTTCAGTTATTGGTATTACTCTGCTTTTGGCCAGCGTTTAAGCGAAGCGTTATCTAGAGATAATGCAATACTTGCTTGATATTGACCATACATGCTTCAAAATTGATTGAAGGCAGTTTAATTTGAAAAAAGCTTTTCATTAAATATTTTTTAATGGAAAGCTTCTAAATTCATGCATATATTAAAGAATGAGCGAGTTCAATAATGCCGGTTTACCTGAGGTGAATTTAGTTGGAGATAGACTGAATGAGCTAACGGCAGCTACTTACACACCGCCTGTTTTAAAAAGCATCGGTAATTTATCAATGGCAAGACAAATTGGTTTAATGCTGGGGCTTGCATTAAGTGTGGCTGTGGGTATTGCGGTGGTACTCTGGTCCCAATCAGCATCCTATGATTTGCTGTATGTTGGTATAGAGCAGAAAGATGCGTCAGAAATGGTTGAGGTGTTAGATGAGATGGGGGTGGCGTACAAAGTTGATGCGAAATCGGGGGCCATTATGGTACCGACTGACCAGGTACGCGCATTAAAGTTAAAACTGGCTGCCGAAGGATTACCGAGAACGCAAAGTTCCGGCTATGAAATACTGGATAAAGAAACTACATTAGGGACCAGTAAAAATATAGAATTGATGCGCTTCCAAAGAGCCTTGGAGGGTGAAATAGCCAGAACCATCATGGTTATACAAAATGTTAAATCAGCGCGGGTATTACTGGCATTACCTAAACAATCCGTGTTTGTCCGTCAGCGTAAAAAACCCAGTGCTTCAGTTATTGTTAGTTTATTTCAAGGGCGGGTACTGAATAGAGGCCAGGTAGATGCTATTGTGCATTTGGTATCATCCAGTGTATCGATGATGGAGGCCTCTCAAGTGACGGTGGTGGATCAGAAAGGCCGGATGCTGAGTGGGAACAGTTCTTCTGAAGATATGTATTTAACCTCAAAACAGTTTGAATACAAAAAGAACCTGGAAGAGCATCTAATACAAAGAATAGAGAACATCTTGATTCCATTGCTGGGCTCCGATGGTATGCAGACCCAGGTTTCTGCGGAGATTGATTTCACCGTTACAGAAAAAACCCAGGAAACTTTTAACCCTGACTTAGCCGCATTACGAAGTGAACAGACGCAGGAGGAACAAAGTTCATTGTCAGGGGTTCAAGGGATTCCCGGAGCATTGTCAAATCAGCCTCCATCGGCAGGTATTGCGCCCGAGTTAGTCGTGGGTAAAACTGCTAAGGCAGAAGTAGGGGGGCCAGCTTCTAACAGTAAAAGTGCAATCCGCAACTTTGAATTAGATAAAACTATTACGCATACCCGATTAGCCACAGGGGTATTACGTCGCTTATCCATTGCTGTCGTTGTGGATGATAAACAGCGTGTGCTGGATGATGGCATCGTCACGACCGAGGCCTATGCATTAGAAGATATCAATCAATTAAGAGAATTGGTTATGCAGGCTGTGGGTTATGACCAGCAACGGGGTGATCAGGTCACTGTGACTAATATTTCTTTTAGAGTACCTGATGCAATTGAAGCTTTGCCTGCGATTTCGATATGGGAGCAAGGTTGGTTTCTTGAAGGGGCAAAATATTTATCGGCAGCATTGGTGGTGTTGTTTATAATTTTTGGGGTATTGCGACCGACAATGAGAGGCTTAGTGGCCAGAGATGAAGAGGTTAAAGCCTTAATCGATGCGCATGCTCAAGCTGAAGCTATGGGTGGTATGGTTAAGATTGGAAAAGATGGTAAACCCGTTGCTGTTTCCGCCGGTGGTGTGAATTTGGATGCTAACGAAAGTCTTTCGACCAGCGCAGATGATTTATTGTTACTCGATGCTCCTCAAAGTTATGAGAAGCGTTTGGAGTATGTGCAAAAACTGATTGATGAAGATCCAAAATTGGTTTCAAAAATGATCAAAGGATGGGTGCAAATTAATGGCTGAGTCCGAGGTGGAAGCAGAGGTGGAAGCAGAGGTCTCTTTAGGCCAAGTTGACAAGGCAGCTTTATTGCTGTTGGCAGTGGGGCAGGATAGAGCGGCCAGTGTACTTAAAAATATGGGGCCCAAAGAAGTGCAGACAATAGGTGCAGCGATGGCTGATTTAGGGCGTATATCAGCAGGTATGGTTGACCTTGTGCTAAAGGATTTTATCCTGCAGTTGAAAAGTGAAACGGGGTTTGGTCTGGACTCGGATACTTATATTCGTAATATGTTAACTGGAGCACTAGGTGAAGATAAGGCTGGTACTATTATCGATAGAATTCTTTTAGGTTCTAGTAGTAAAGGGATTGAACAATTAAAGTGGATGGATAATCGTTCAATTGCTGATTTATTACGTCTGGAGCACCCACAAATTGTGGCGACTATTTTATCATTACTGGATGCAGAGCAATCTGCTGCAGTTTTGACCTTAATTCCCGATGCTATGCGTTCTGATTTGTTAATGAGAATTGCGACGATGGAGAGTGTACACCCCGCAGCCATTAAGGAATTAGATGAAATGATGGAGAAACAATTAACAGGCAGTGAAAGTGTTAAGTCTTCAAGTATTGGGGGGGTAGATACGGCGGCGAATATTTTGAATTACATCGATGGTGTTGTGAGCGAAGAAATGATGGACGCTATTGTTGAAAGTAATGCGGATTTAGGGCAGGAAATACAAGATAGAATGTTTGTATTTACAGATTTAATTGCTATTGATGATCGTAGTATTCAAACTTTGTTGAGGGACGTGTCTACAGAACAGTTGTTAATTGCACTGAGGGGAGTTGATGATGTTCTGAAAGAAAAAATAGTTAGTAATATGTCTAAACGTGCTGCAGAAATGCTTCTAGATGATCTAGAAGCAGCACCACCCATAAAACTGAGTGAAGTTGAGCAAGCGCAAAAAGATATTTTGGTTATTGCCAAGAAATTGGCTGAAGCGGGTGAGATATCCTTAGGAGGTAGTGGCGGTGATGAGTTCGTCTAACAAGCCCGATTTCTCTGAAGAAGAGTTGAAGTCACTGGGGTTGTGGCAGATAGGTGAACAGTTCGGCAAAAAAAAAATGGAGGCATTTCCTGGGTTTGAGTTACAGACTCAGGCGGCGGGCTTAACGGTACAGAATATTGAAGACACTCAGAAACAGGCTTACGAAGAATCGTTTTCTCAGGGCCATCAAGCAGGCTATGATAAAGGCTTGCAGCAAGGCCTTGAAGAAGGGAAAAACCAAGGCTTTGAAGAAGGGAAAAACCAAGGCTTTGAACAAGGCTGGGAAGAAGGTTCCGCAAAAGGTTATAAAGAAAAAGTGACTTTATTGCAAAAGCAGAGCGCCGAGTTTATCAATTTACTGGAGTCTTTGAGTGAGCCTTTTAAAACACTGGATGTAGCCATTGAAAAAGAACTGGTGAGTTTATCATTAGGTATCGCTAATCAATTAATACGCAGAGAGATTAAAATAGACCCGGGACAGATTGTTGCAGTTATTAGAGAAGCTATTAATGCTTTACCATTGGCTTCACAACAACTCACGTTACATATGCATCCGGAAGATGCAGAATTAGTGCGTAGTTCATTGGCATTGGATGAAATATCTCCGCCTTGGAAAATCATTGAAGAGCCTTTGTTTACGAGAGGTGGTTGTCGAGTAGAAACCAAAACATCAAAAATAGATATGACCGTAGAAAATAGATTGGCGGCCATTGTTGCGACAGTGTTTGGTGGTGAAAGAGAGCAGGATGACAACGCGTGATTCCCAAGGCAAATAGAGCAGAGCATTGCGTAAAAAATTTACAATCTTATGTGGAAAGATTGTCTGAAACACCCGGGCTTGTGGTTGAAGGCAAATTAGTCAGGATGGTCGGCTTAACGCTTGAGGCGGAAGGGTGTATTGCAGCCATTGGATCTTTGTGTCACATTGAATCGAAGGCAGGTGAAAAAATAGGTGCTGAAGTCGTGGGCTTTTCAGGATCCCGTTTGTTCTTAATGCCCACTGGAAATACACATGGTTTAGAACCTGGTTGCAGAGTGATTCCATTAGCTAGAAACAGTCTTGCCGACGTCGGCTTTAGTTTACTTGGCCGAGTATTGGATGGTGCGGGAAATGCTTTGGATAACAAGGGGCCATTAAACACAAAAGAAAAAATCTCACTGAATGGTAAACAGATTAATCCTTTATCAAGAAAGCCTATTAGAGACTCGCTGGATGTGGGCGTTAGAGCCATCAATGCTATTTTATCTATTGGGCGAGGTCAGCGTATAGGGTTGTTCGCCGGTACCGGAGTGGGTAAAAGTGTATTGTTAGGGATGATGACCCGGTATACCCGTGCAGATGTTGTGATTGTTGGGTTGATTGGCGAAAGAGGACGGGAAGTAAATGAATTTGTTTTGAAAACATTGGGTGAGGAGGGTATGCGCAAGGCGGTTGTAGTTGCCTCACCTGCGGATGACTCGCCGTTAATGCGTGTACATGGCGCTATGCTGGCAACGAGTATTGCCGAGTTTTTTAGGGATCAGGGATTAGACGTCTTGTTATTAATGGATTCATTAACTCGCTTTTCCCAGGCACATAGAGAAATTGCCTTAGCGATTGATGAACCACCGGCAACCAAAGGGTATCCCCCTTCCGTATTTTCAAAATTACCTCATTTGGTGGAAAGAGCAGGAAATGCAGATGAGGGGGGCGGGTCAATAACTGGATTTTATACTGTTCTTGTTGAAGGAGATGATGCCAATGACCCTATTGCGGATGCGGCAAGAGGCGTGCTGGATGGGCATATTGTTTTATCCAGAGAACTTGCTGAATCCGGCCATTTTCCGGCAATTGATATTGAAGCATCTATTAGTCGGGTGATGCCTGATATTATTGGGTATAGACATATGGATATGACTCGGAAACTGAGACGATTGTATTCCCTTTATCAACAGAATAAAGACTTGATTAGTGTAGGGGCTTATCAGCAAGGTACTGACCCTAGAATTGATGAAGCTATAGATAAAAACGCATCGATACTTGCATTTCTGCAACAGGACATGGGAGAGGCTGTCGATATGAGTCGCAGTTTAAGTGAGCTGGAAGTCTTGTTGGGTATGCAAGGCATCACGGAAGAATGAAAAAATCACAAAGATTACAAGCTATTGTTGAACTGAATAGCAATGACGAGAAGAAAGCATTGACGGCATTGGGTTTGGCACAAAGAAAAAAACAGGGTATACATCGGCAATTAGACAATCTTAAAAAATATCAGCGAGAGTATCAGGAAAAATTTCAGTCAAACAGTAGAAGTGGCATCAAAATAGCAATGTTACTAGAGTTTAAAGCATTTATGAAAAAGTTAGAGCAGGTTATTGATCAGCATGAAAATGATCTTTTAGCCATGGATCAGGAGTTGGCTTTACTGCATAAGTCCTGGGAACATAAACATATGAAGACCAAGAATTTTCAAAAAATCAGCAATAAAGCCAGCAACGAAGAAAAAAAAGTAGTAAATAAAAGAGAGCAATTTGAGCAAGATGATCGAGCAGCACGTATGGTTAGAAGTAATGGCATAAGAAATGCTTAGATAATTTATCTAAGCATTTTGGAGAAATAGCATGAATGTCGACAGTCCATATTTGAATATTCTATTTTCATCCAGTGAAAGTTTGGTTGCAGATATACAGTCACTCGAAGTTGAAGGGACGGTATCACAAAACTTTGCCGATGCACTGAAAGCTCAAATTAAACAACTGAGCGATATGAAAGAACTTGCCGGTCAGTTGAATAAAAAAGGCATCGCATCCGAATTTTTATCTTCTTTTGGCAGTCGTTTGCCGATAATGCACTCTCCTGTTGCCGCCGTTCATATAGAGCATACAATAGAAGCTCTGGAAAATGTATTGAATTCTCTGGAGTATGTGGCTACAGGTGAATTAAATCTGGAGGCAAGATTACAGCATTTGATTGAAAAAACAGACGAATTAAAAGCTGAAGCGTTGGTTGCGGTAGAGATAGAAGACAGCGTTGCGCAATTGGCCGCAGAAATACAAACAATCGTGTTTTCACAAGAGGACCAGCAAGGTAGTCTTTTTAGTTTGACGGATGAGCTTACACAACTGGAAACTCAGATAGCTAATATCAGTAAACAACTGGCGACTGTTAAGGAGGCCCCTGCTTTGATAACACCAGCGTCTTTGCAGACAGTCGCATCCGTTCAAAATGCCGATAATGCGGGGCTTTCAGCCATAACGCATAAGCCAGTGATTAAGCCTGAGTTAGCAGTAATGCTACCAGAGATATCAAAACAAGTTCTGACGCAAAGACCCATAATAGCATCCGGTGCATGGGGGCAAGCAGTAGATACTGGGACAGCTCCTTTATTACAACCAGAACATGCATTTGGTAAACCTGGTTCAGGTCAACCGTTGATAGGGTATAAACAAAATGAGATAATGGAGCAGATTGATGAGATAGAGGGGGCTCTCAGGAGCGAAAAAATAATGTCCCGAGTTGCAGCTGATGTAGGGCCGTTGAATAGAGTCGTATTGCCTGAAAATAAAGAGTTATTGTTGTCTATGGGGAAGCATTTTTCACACCCTGAATGGCAAAAAGAAATGGGAGAGCGGGTGTTATGGCTGCATAAACAAGCTATTCCTATGGCGGAGATCAGGCTTAACCCTAGACACTTAGGTCCCATTACTATTAGAATCGATATGCAGCAAGAGCAGTCGACGGTTTTGTTTATTGCCCAGCATGCCGTGGTTAAAGAAGCCATTGAAGCCACTATACCCAAACTGAGAGAAATGTTTTCCGTGCAGCAGCTTAATTTGACCGAGGTTAGTGTCTCACAGGAGGACGCAGGGCAAAGACAGAAAGGGTTTTCTCAAATGTACAATGGACAGGGGCATGACAAAAACAAACAACCTGGCTTTATGGCCGAGCATGATGAGCAGCCTGATTTAATGGACATCATAGAAGAAATTGAGGTGGGGCGAATGCTTGCCAGTTATGGGGTTTTAAGTCTTTTTGCCTAAGTGATATGCTCTGCATATCTTATGTGACCAGAAGCGCATTCAGTTCATTTTTTCTTTCCAGCGCATATAAATCATCAAAGCCTCCTACGTGAAAATCACCAATATATATTTGGGGAACCGTTCTACGTTGGGTTTTTTGCATCATTTTCTGGCGTAATCCAGGTTTGGCATCAATATTTTGTTCTTCATAGGAAAGCCCTTTTTTGTCTAAAAGCCTTTTTGCCATGGTGCAATAGGGACAAAGGTTTG
>LWDU01033689.1_pt1 | contig 12861 bp, 11 predicted proteins | sample 727161 | NCBI WGS metagenome assembly LWDU01 (sample SAMN04566230, study PRJNA314399) | hydrothermal vent metagenome | isolation source: deep sea hydrothermal plume seawater | place: Mexico: Gulf of California, Guaymas Basin | collected 2004-07-11 | reverse complement strand
TTGGAAAGACAGTCATTGAATTTGGGAAGCTGTACGGAGTTAAGAAAAGAACTATACGGTCTTTACAAAGACAAGGGTCTAATAATGAAAAAATATGATAATATTTTTACTGATAAATCATTAAATAATTTCTTTTATTTGAAATTGATCAAAGAAATTTATCCCAATGCAAAAATAATTAATTGTAAAAGAGATATGCTTTCATCGATCGTGTCAATTTTTCAAAATAATTTAGCTGAACTTGCATGGACACATGATCTTGATAATATTTTCAAATATTTTGATAATTATCTCGGCATTATTAATAACTTCAACGAAACAACACCAAATACGATATATCATTTAGAATTTGAAAAATTAACCAGTGAACCCGCGGAAGAATCTAAAAAACTAATGAAATTTTGCGAATTACCATGGGATACGAAATGCTTAGAATTTTATAAAAGAAAAGACTTAATTTCAAAAACTGCAAGTAATGTGCAAATTAGAGAAGCCATTTATAAGCATTCATTGGAAAAATATTTACCATATAAAAATTTATTGGATGAATACGGTAATAAATATTCCTGGTTTAATTAAATTATGACAATTTATGCGTTATCAACTGGACCAGGTATATCCGGCATAGCTGTAATAAGGGTTTCAGGTAAAAATACAGCCGATGTTGTAAAAAAATTAACTGGAAGTAAATTACCCTCAGCAAGGACTGCTACACTCGCAAAATTCAATAAAAATGGGGGAAAAGAGTTGATCGATGAAGGTGTAATTATATGGTTTCCAAGGCCAAATAGCTACACAGGTGAAGATTTGGCAGAATTTCATGTACATGGCAGCAGAGCTGTTATCAAGGCAATGCACAATACCATTGAAAAAATAAAAAATTGCCGTTTAGCGGAACCAGGTGAATTTACAAAACGTGCATTTCAAAATGGTAAAATAAATCTATTAAAAGCCGAAAGTATTGCTGACTTAATTTCATCTGAAACTGAAATACAAAGAAAGCAAGCCCTAAAAATAATGGGAGGGAAATCTGCTGATAAGTTTAATTCTTGGAGAAAGAAGCTTATAAAAATTTTATCACATATTGAAGCAAAAATTGATTTTCCCGATGAGGATTTACCTAAAAATGTTATTAATGAAATACAAAAAACATCAAGAAAAGTTTTTGCTGAAATTAAAAAAACATTGAATGACCAGAAAGTTGGAGAAAGAATTAGAGAAGGTTTCAAGATTGCAATTGTAGGTCCTCCTAACTCTGGAAAATCTAGCTTGTTAAACTATCTTTCTAAAAGAGATGCGGCCATTGTTTCAGAGATTGCTGGAACGACAAGAGATGTAATAGAAACCCATCTCAATCTTGATGGATATCCTGTTATCATTTCTGATACTGCTGGAATAAGAAATTCAAAAAATGAAATTGAAAAAAAAGGTATTAAAATTGCACTAAATCGCGCTGAAGATGCGGATTTAAAGCTAGTTATCATATCACCTAAAAATGCTGATTTTACGAATGTTTTAAAGAGTTTATTAAATAAGAACGCAATTTTAGTAGTAAACAAATCTGATTTAATAAAAGGAAAATTAAATGCTAAATTTAAAAAATATGATCATGTGTTGATATCAATTAAAATGAATTTAAATTTAAGTAAATTAATTTTAAGAATTAAAAGTAAATTAAAGAATAAATTTACTACTACTGAAGATATTTTAATTACTAGAGAAAGACACAGACAAAATTTGATAAACTGTGTTCAACATTTAGAAAAATTCCAAAAAAAGAAATCCGCTCAAGATTTTGATAAAGCTGCTGAAGACTTAAGACTAGCCACAAGGCATCTCGGAATGATCGTTGGAAAAGTAGATGTAGAGGAGCTATTAGGCAGTATTTTCAACGATTTTTGCATAGGTAAATAAACCAGCAATCAGCTTGTAAATCCATATATCATCTATAAATTCAGGCTATGAAAGATGATTTGTCATTTGACGTAGTGGTGATAGGTGGAGGTCATGCAGGGTGTGAAGCTGCTGCTGCCTCAGCTCGAATGGGTGTAAACACCGGTTTGTTCACTCATAAAATTGAAACTATAGGGGAGATGTCTTGTAACCCAGCTATAGGAGGTTTGGGTAAAGGACATCTTGTAAAAGAGATTGACGCCCTAGATGGTGTTATGGGTGTTGTAGCTGACAAATCAGGAATCCAATTCAGATTATTAAATAGAAGTAGAGGACCAGCAGTACGAGGTCCCAGAACCCAGTCAGATCGTGCTTTATACAAGAAATATATGCAAAAAACGCTCCTAAGTTATTGTAATTTAAGTGTTTTCTCGGACCCCGTAATAGAGTTCATTTTTGAGAAAAATCAGATTGTTGGTTTCCATACAAAGACAGGAAAAAAAATAAGTTGTAAAAAAATGATCTTAACTACCGGAACTTTTTTAAATGGTTTAATTCATATTGGAGATGAGAAGACACCAGCTGGTCGCCATAATGAAAAGCCTTCAACAGGTTTAAGCGAGCAGTTAGAAAAATTTAAAATAAAATTAGGAAGATTAAAAACTGGAACACCACCAAGGCTAGATGGATCGACAATTAATTATGATAATTTAGAAAAACAAGATGCGGATACTGACCCGGAATATTTTTCTTTCTTAACAAATAAAACATACAACAAGCAAATCGCATGTAGCGTTACTTACACAAATGAAAAAGTTCACGAAATTATAAAAAAGAATTTAAGAAAAAGTGCAATGTACTCTGGGAGGATTAAAGGTGTTGGACCAAGATACTGTCCTTCTATAGAAGATAAAATTGTAAAATTTTCAGGCAAGACCCGACATCAAATTTTTTTGGAACCAGAAGGTTTAAAAGACACAACAGTATATCCAAATGGAATTTCTACTTCACTTCCATCTGATGTGCAGGCTGAAATGTTAAGTAAAATCAATGGCTTAGAACATACTCGAATAATAAGACCTGGATACGCTATCGAATACGATTATGTTGATCCACGAGAGCTAAATCACACTCTTGAAACTAAAAAAATAAAATCTCTTTATCTTGCAGGCCAAATTAATGGAACTACTGGTTATGAAGAAGCCGCAGCTCAAGGCTTGATGGCTGGAATTAACGCCGCGCTAATTATTAAAGGACAAGAGGAGTTGGTTCTTGACCGAGCCCAAGCTTACATCGGAGTTATGATTGATGATTTAGTTACTAAAGGAGTTGCTGAACCATATCGAATGTTTACATCACGTGCGGAATATAGACTAAGTCTTCGAGCAGATAATGCAGATGCTAGATTAACTCAAATTGGAATTAATATTGGACTTGTTCAAAGTATTAGATCCAAAATATTTACAAAAAAAATTAATAAAATCAATGAGTTAAGTAATAGCTTAAAAAGTCTTAAAATATCACCAAATGAAGCTCAAAAATTCAATATTAAGATTGCTAGAGATGGAGTAAAAAGATCTGCATTTGAAATTCTTTCTAGAGATGGAGTTACATTTAATAAATTAAGGTCAATTTGGAAAAATATTCCTGATGCATCGAAGGGTGAAGAAGAACAGATTGAAATAAGCGCTCATTATTCTGGATATTTAGAGAAACAGGAAGCTGATATTGTTACTTTTAGAAAAGATGAGAATTTGATGATACCAGGTAATATCGACTACGGTAAATTGAGTGGCCTTTCTAATGAGGTAAAGAGTAAATTTAGGCTAATAAAACCTAAAACCCTAGGTCAAGCTCTCAGAATTGATGGAATTACACCTGCTGCAGCTTATATATTGCTTTCTCATGTGAAGAAAATGCCAAAAAAGCGTAAAATTGTATAGATGGTAAGAGCTGCTCAAATTGACGAATTTTGTAGATATACTCGTGTTTCACGTGAAACAATCAGAAGTTTAGAAAAATATGAAAAATTGCTTATAAAATTCAATAAAAAACTAAACTTAGTGGGAAAATCGACAATAAATGAAATATGGCATAGGCATTTTTTGGATTCATTCCAACTCATTGATTTTATTGATAAAAATGATAAGATGTTGGTAGATCTAGGTTCTGGAGCGGGTTTTCCAGGTATAGTGTTATCTATAATAGCTGAAGAAAGGAAAATTCCTCTAAAAATTAAATTAATAGAAAAAAGCCCAAAGAAAATAAATTTTTTGAAAGAAATTATTAGCCAATTAAAATTAAATGCTGATGTTATTAATAAAAATGTTTTTGATAAAGAATTTAAATTTATTAATGATGTGTTTGCAGCGAGAGCGTTTAAGCCATTACCAAAAATTCTAGAACTTATTCACAGCAAAGCTAAAAATTTTAAAAAAATTATAATTTTCCTAGGAAAAAGCGGTCATAAGGAATTACTTCAAGCTTCAAAAAAATGGGATATCAAGTATAAGCAACAAATGAGCATCACAAGTAATGATTCGTTTATAATTGAAATTAATAAATTAAAAAAAAAATAAATTGAAAAATACGCAAATTATTTCAGTAATTAATCAAAAGGGCGGAGTGGGGAAGACTACTACTGTGATTAATCTTGCTACTGCACTTGCATTTCAAGATAAAAAAATTTTAATTATTGATTTAGATCCACAAGGAAATGCCACTACGGGTTTTGGTTTATCTAATAATGATAATAGTAAAACAATATATGATGTTTTAAATGGAAACGATAATATTGAAGATACTATTAAAGATACTAAAATTGATAATTTAAAGTTAGTTTCGTCGAATGTAGATTTATCAGGCCTGGAAGTTGAAACTGCTAGCGAAAATAGAAGAGCCTTTTTATTAAAAGATAAACTAAACAATTTTGTTAATAGTGAAAAAAATGATTTTTCTTATATTTTTATAGACTGCCCTCCCTCATTAAGCTTGCTTACAATAATGTCTCTTGTTGCTGCTGACTCATTAATCGTTCCTCTTCAGGCTGAGTTTTTTGCTCTAGAAGGATTGAGTCAATTAATGAAGACAATAGATAGAGTTAAAGTAAACCTAAATCCAAAATTGGAAATAAGGGGCGTTCTTTTGACCATGTTTGACAGAAGAAATAAACTATCTGCCCAAGTTGATGCCGAGGCTAGAAAGTTCCTTGAAGAAAAGGTATATAAAACAGTTATTCCTAGAAACGTAAGACTTTCCGAGGCTCCTTCACATGGAATTCCCATATTAATTTATGATAAATTTTGTGCAGGAAGTAAATCATACTCAAGTTTTGCCGATGAATTCCTAAAACAAGAAAATGTTATGGAAAGTGCCGCATAAGTATGGAGAATCGTTTAAAAAAAGGTTTAGGCAGAGGTTTATCATCATTATTGGGAGATACTCAAAAGAAAGTAGAAACAAATAAAATTCCAATTAAGGATTTATCAAGAAATAAATTTCAACCCAGAAAAAATTTTAATAAAGAAAGTTTAGAAGAATTAACTAATTCAATAAGAGAACAAGGTGTTATCCAACCTATCATAGTCCGTCCCGATAAAACCAACGATGGTAAGTATGAAATTATTGCTGGTGAGCGAAGATGGCTCGCTTCCCAAAATGCTGGCTTACATGAAATCCCAGTTGTCATTCTAGATGTTGACGACAATAAATCCTTAGAGTTTGCTATAGTTGAAAATGTACAACGGCAAGACTTAAATCCAATAGAAGAAGCAAAAAGTTATCAAAGGCTAATCAATGATTTTAATTATAATCAAGAAAAATTATCTAAATTTATAGGTAAAAGTAGAAGTTATATAGCCAATTCACTCAGACTATTGGGACTACCAGAGGAAGTTTTAGCTATGTTAGTATCAGGCAGTTTATCAGCGGGACATGCTAGAACATTGATAGGCTTAAATAATGCATCAGAAATAGGGAAAAAAATAATTAAAAGAAAATTATCAGTACGTCAATCAGAAGTATTGGCTAGACAGTTTAAAGATAAAAAATTTAAGCTGGTGCATAAGAAGGATTCAAATATTCTTGATTTGCAAAAAGATTTAGAGGAAAAAACTGGTTTAAGTGTATCAATTAACAACAAAAAAAATAATTATGGGACTATATCATTTGAATATCGTGATTTAGATCAGCTTGATAAATTAATTAATACTATTAAGAAAAACTATTAGCTTTTTTACAAATTCCTAGAAAGAAATTCAAAAAAACACTATTGGATATATGAGGTTTTTTTTTACATATAATTTCTGTGTTATTAATATCTGGAATTATTTCTTTCAAATCCTTTAATTTCCATATAGATAGCTGTTTTTTTACTATTGATTTTTCTTTCCAAAAAATTGGTGGTTTACACATGTTTAATAATACATCGAAATTAGTTGATTCATTTGTTTGTTCCTTAATTTTTAATAGACGATGAATTTTATTACTTAAAATTCTTAGCAATAAAACTTGGTTAATGTTATTTACATATAATTCAGATATTATTTTTTTATATTGAGAAATGTTCCCACACAGACACTCATTCACTAAAATATCTGATTTATAATCACCCGAAAAATTAATTAGCGATTTAATTTCATCAATTTCTATTTTTTCTTTGTTAAGTGAATATGCTGTTATTTTTTCAATTTCATTTCTTAAATTGTTCCGATCTGCATTAGATTTTTCTGTCAATAAGTTAATCGATTCTCTAGATAATATTATATTATTTTTTTTCAATTCTAGTTGTGCAATTGTTGCTAAATCTTTTTCACTATCTAAATAGCATGGGATACAAACTAGTTCTTTTTCCTTTTCAAAAAAAGTTCTTAGTTTTGATTTTTTATCCAAGATGTTTGAGAAAAAAATTAAATATATATCTTCCGAATATTTTTTGTATGCATCCTTAATTATATTATTTATTTTATCTGTTGATTCATAAATAGTTATTATTTTTTTTTGACTGAATAATGAGCCTGAATAAATTAAATTAAAAAAATTATCTTCATTGTTAATAATTTCATTTTCATAAAGTGATAAAATTTCTACTTTATTATCTTTTTGTTTCACTTCATTTGTAATAAAGTTTTTAATATCTTTCTTTAAGCCCAGATTTTCACCGTATAATAAAAAGAAATTATTTTTTAATAGACTTAATTTATTTTTTTTGATTTCGTAACTTTTTATTATCATCGTGATGTTATTACTTCTGAAATTTGAACTAATGCATCTTGATAGGTTTTATCAATTAAATTATCAATATTTTTATTTTCCAATTTTAGCGTATCAGAGTGTGCATCTTGTACTTTATATGAAATAGTATAATTAAAATTTTGATTTAATATACTTTTGTCCGTTAAGAAATCTTTTATAATGATATGGGTATTTAAATTAATTTCATATTCCAGAATTTTTCCAGCACTATTTTTTACTGTTGCTCTTCTTTCTTTCGTTGTTTCAATCGTTAAACTAATACTTCGTGCAGCTGAATTATTTTTATTTGATAACGATATATTATATAAATTTTTATAAATTGAATTTGCTAGTCTTTCCTCACCTTTTATTGAATGATCCTCAATTATAAAATTAAAATTTGATGAACTATAAATAGGTTTATAGCCAGCGCAAGCATTAAGATAAAAAAATAAAATAATAGAGATGATTAGGAAAATTATTTTTTTCATTTTTTAATTATAAAATTAATTAGTTTATTTTTAATATAAATATTTTTCATTACTTCAGTATTTTCTAAATATTTTAAAACATTATCAATTTCTTTTGATTTCTTCACAATTGTTTGTTCTTTAGAATTTACTGGCATTTCTAATACACCTCTTTTTCTACCATTAACTTGTATTATTATTTTGCAGTTTTCGTCTTTAAGTAATTTATGATTATATTGAGGCCAATAAAATTTTTTATTTAATTTTTCACAGCACTCATGAGCTAAATGAGGCGCAAGTGGCATTAATAGCATTGTAATTTTTTCCCATTCATTTTTTAAAGTTTTATTTGAAGTTTTATTATTAAGAAGTTGGTCACAAAGTAAATTATATATTTCATGTATATTAGCTATTACAACATTATATTGAAAATTATCTAGATTTTTGGTCACGTTATAGATTGTTTTATTCACAGCCTTTCGTAAAGTTAGATCTTCAGTATCTGAAGTTGAATCTTTTTTGTTTAAAATATCATTATTTAATTTCCAAAGTTTCTGAATAAATTTAAAAGCTGCAGAAACTCCTTCCAGTGACCACTGAACATCTCTTTCTGGGGGGCTGTCCGATAGCATAAACCATCTGATAGAATCAGCACCATAAATATTAATCATTTCCTCAGGATCAACTATGTTTTTTTTTGATTTTGACATTGCCTCAGATGGCCCTACTACAACTCGTTTTTTATCTTTTTTTATAATAAAATTTCCTTCAGAATTTTTTTCAACTTCACTTGGATAAAGCCATTTATTTTCTTCATTTTTATAAGTTTCATGGCACACCATTCCTTGGGTAAATAAACTTTGAAAAGGTTCAATATAATTAAATTTCTTATTTTTATACCCTAAAGCTCTCATAAAAAATCTTGAATAAAGTAAATGCAAAATAGCATGTTCAACACCACCAATATATTGATCGACTGGCATCCAATATTTGATTTCATTTAATTTATAACCATATTCTTTATTATGTGGTGAACAAAATCTTAAAAAATACCAGGAAGAATCTACAAAGGTATCAAGAGTATCAGTTTCTCTTTTTACTTTTTCTCCACTTGGAAGTTTTGTGTGTTTCCAAGTCAGATGTTTATCCAAAGGATTTCCAGTTACATTAAGATCTACATCTTCGGGTAATAGTACCGGCAAATCTTTTTTATTTAAAGGTATTGCTTTTCCTTTATCATTGTAAACTATAGGGATAGGACAGCCCCAATACCTTTGTCTAGAAACTCCCCAATCTTTAAGTCGAAACGTAATTTTTTTTCTGCCTAATTTTCTTTGGGTAGTAACTTTAATAATTTTTTCCATAGCTTGATTTACTGTAAGACTATTTAAAAATTCAGAATTAAATAATATTCCGTCGCCAGTAAAAGCTTCTTTTTTTATAACAAATTCAGCAGTATTCACATTATTGGGTTTAACTACAGGTAATATTTTAAGTTTGTACTTGATTGCAAAATCCAAATCTCGCTGATCGTGAGCAGGACAACCAAATATTGCTCCAGTTCCATAATCCATCAAAACGAAATTCGCAATGTAGACTGGAAGTTTAATTTTGCTATTGAAAGGATGTTTCGCAAATAAATTTGTATCAAAGCCAATTTTTTCTGCATTTGCTAGAGCTTCTTCAGTAGTTCCCATTTTTGAACATTGTAATTTAAAAGAAAGAAAATCTTTATTTTTTTCAAAATTTTTAGCAATTGGATGATCAACAGAAAGAGCTATAAAAGATGCTCCAAAAATGGTGTCAGGTCTTGTTGTGAAAACTGTTATTTCATCAGGCTTTTTTCCATTACTTATTTTAAAATTAATCTCACAACCATAAGATTTACCTATCCAATTCTTTTGCATGAGTTTAACTTTTTCTGGCCAATTTTTTAATTTTTCTAATTCATCTAATAAATTTTGTGAAAATTTTTTTATATTAAAAAACCATTGTGAAAGTTTTTTTCTTTCCACAGTTACTCCTGATCTCCAACCTTTGCCATCAATCACTTGTTCATTTGCTAAAACAGTTTGTTCGGCAGGATCCCAATTTACATAAGTATCTTTTTTGTAGACTAATTTTTTCTTAAATAGCTCTAAAAAAAATTCCTGTTGATGTTTATAATATTCAGGATCACAAGTAGAAATCTCACGGTCCCAATCCAATGAAAGTCCAAGAAGTTTTAGCTGTTTCTTCATTGTTTCTATATTTTTTTTTGTCCACTCTTTTGGGTGAAGATTATTTTCACGAGCAGCGTTTTCAGCTGGGAGGCCAAATGAATCCCAGCCCATTGGATGTAAAACATTATAACCTCGAAGCCTTTTATATCGTGCTAGAACATCACCAATTGTATAGTTTCTCACATGTCCCATATGAATTTTGCCTGATGGATACGGAAACATTTCAAGGCAATAAAATTTTTTCTTTTTTTTATTTAAAAACGCACTATCGATTTTTTTTGAGGACCAAATATCTTGCCATTTTTCTTCAATATTTTTTATATTGTATCTTTCCATATTTTACTAAAAAAATTTTCCTGGATGCGAATTAGTTTACGTCAGATCTCTTATATTTTTTCTTATTTTTATTATATTCTCTTTCAAAAAGAGTTGCTTTTTTAAGAATAGCCACCTGAAGTTCCTGTTCTATTGCAGAAGAAATCTTTGTGATTTTACAATTTTGTTCAAGATTACAACGTTTTTTATGAACGATTATTCTAATTCCATCTGATCTTATTTCATTAGTTAAAAATCTTACAGTAATTTTTATTGACTCATCCAATGCTGTACCTTCATTGTACCAATCAGTTGTTATAATTCCTCCTGAATAGTCGACATTAGCAAGAGGTAAAAAATCAAGAATTTCTAGTGTAGCTCGCCACATTGGATTTGAACTGGCAAATTGATAATTTGTTCCGCCACTACCACCTTTCATCATTTTATTAATCGAAAATCCCTTCCCCTCTTCTAAGTTTTTTTTAACTCTTTCCTTTGAATTAGGGGAAACTTTCCTAGCATCAGAAGGAGCGTACAGTCCGCAGGAATATAAAAAACTAAAAATAATTATTGTACTTAAGAGAAATAATATTTTTTTCGCGATATAATTTAATACAGTCATTAATCTATGTTTATTACATTAATTTTAATTTGAAAATGGTAAATAGAGCTTCAAAAAAGCTAGTAAAAACACCATTTTTTTATCATTAAATTTTATGTTGTAAATATGCAACATATTCAAAAAATATTGACATAAGAACGTTAATTCAATTTTTTTTCAATTATTACAGTGTTATTTTGGCACCATTCATATGAACAATAAACAAAAGGAGTTAATTATGAATAAATTAAGCAAACTAGGAGTATCTGCATTGTGCGGATCTCTAGCTGCAATTTCAGCTGCTAACGCAGGTGATCTTACAGCAACTGGTGGCGCAACTGTAACTTGGTTATCCGAGGAAGGTGCTGTTACTGGTAACCCAATAGGTATGGCGTCAGCTGTATCTTTTAAAGGTAGTGGTGAGCTAGATAATGGTTGGAACGTTGCATTGACAATCGCAGGAAATGATGCGGGTGCATATTCAGCTACAAACATTATAATCACACTTCCTGGTATGGGGGATATACGTATAGACCAAGGAGCTTCTGGAACAGGTATAGCGCGTTATGACGACAATACGCCATCTGTTTATGAAGAAGCAGACGGTGCTGGTATAAGTGCCGGAATGGATAAAGTTCTTGGTGTAAATACTGGTACGACAATTGAAATAACACCAACAGAAGTAATGCCAGCTGGACTTACAGCACACTTTGCATACAGTAAAGATGCTGACGGCGGCAATGTTAATGACAAAGCTGCAGGAGGAGATTCTGGCGCGCTACAAAGCGGTTGGGATATTACTCTTGAAGCGAGTTCTGAAATAACTGGTGTTGATGGTTTAACACTTTATGCCGGTATGTCAGAATACGAACAATTCGTAAACGATAGCGCTATCAGCGGAGACGGTAGTGAAAGAGTTTATGGTGTTAAGTATGCTTCAGGTGGTTTCACAGTTGGATATCAAAGATCTGATGAAGAAACTGGTGAAACAGGTACTACTGATTACCAAAATACCATGTACAGCGTTACGTTTAATGTAAATGATGATCTGTCAATCGGTTATAACCATGCAGAATCAGACAAAAGTTCGTCTGCAGCGCATGCTGATGCTGAAGCAGATTCTATACAAGCAGCGTACACTATGGGTGGAGCTACTATAAGCTTTGCAGAAGTTGATATAGAAAACCGTGCTTACGGTACTGCAGCAACTGCTGACGTATCAGGACACGTAATATCACTAGGCTTAGCGTTTTAACTTAGAGAAAGGCAAAAAGTAAATTATGAATAAATTAACTAAAGTTGGTTGTTCAGCTCTTTGTGGATCTCTAGCTGTATTTTCAGCTGCTAACGCAGGTGATCTTACAGTGACGGGTGGTGCAGATTTAACTTATTTCTCCCACGGCGGTTCAGTTACTGGTAACCCAATTGGTATGGCTTCAGCTGTAACCTTCGCAGGTTCAGGTGAGCTAGACAATGGTTGGACTTTCAAGTTGACTATCGCTGAAGGAGATGGAGTTGCATACTCTGCCTCAAATGTTGATATTGTTATGGGAGGACTTGGTTCATTTAATATTAACCAAGGTAATTCTGGAAACGGTATCGTAGTATATGACAACGTACTTCCAACGGCTTGGGAAGAAGCACACGGTGCTGGACTAAGCGGTGGAGTTAAAACTGTAATGGGAATAGGATCGTCTAATAATATAGCATACAGACTTCCAAAAGTTCTTGGTACAGAAATACAAGTTGCATATGCATTTGACGTCGGTTCTACAGATACGGCTGATAAATCTACGACTGTTACGAGCGATGATATTGGCGATGGTTGGGATGCAACAATTAAGATTAATCCATCATTAGGTACAGAAATTTTATCTGGCCTAAACTTATATGCTGGAGCATCTACAATTGAAGTTACGGAGAACGCAGGAACATCAGATAAATACGAAGGTGTTGGTGCAATAACTTACGCATTAGGTCCTGTTGAAGTGGGAGCTATGTGGTCTGCAATGTACGATGGTACAGAAGCTGGCTATCACACTTACAAAAACCATGGATTTGGTGTCGCGTTTAACATAAACGACGACTTTTCTGTGAGTTATGGTGAATACCAAACACGTAAAGCTCT
>LWDU01001347.1_pt1 | contig 12863 bp, 17 predicted proteins | sample 727161 | NCBI WGS metagenome assembly LWDU01 (sample SAMN04566230, study PRJNA314399) | hydrothermal vent metagenome | isolation source: deep sea hydrothermal plume seawater | place: Mexico: Gulf of California, Guaymas Basin | collected 2004-07-11 | reverse complement strand
AATAAATTTATTAACAATTATCTATTACAAAAAACTTTTTAAAAGAACTTGTTATGGTCCATACTGATTTAATGCCTTTATCAAAACAAACTATATCTCCCTTGTTTAATTCGTAGTTATTACCAGCTGAAGTTTCAATTAACAGACTTCCTGCTAAAACATGAATATACTCATCTCCGGGAAACTCATAATCGAATGTCATTGGGTCACATTTCCAAAGGCCGGAATAAGTAGGTTGATCGCTTGAGTTTGTTGCACTTAACCAATGAACCTCTCCAGCTTGTTTGTCGCCGATCATAAATGGCTCATATTCTTTTGCTGCTATATTTGTACTTATGAATCCTGATTCTTTACTCATTAAAATCTCCTTATTAATTTTTATTTATAATTTTATTATGGTGAGAGCCTATTTATTACCCAACCGGAATCTTCTTTGATAAATTTTAATCTATCGTGCAATCTTCCTTTATGTCCTTGCCAGAATTCTATCGAACTCGGAATTACAATAAAACCTCCCCAATTTTCTGGTCTTGGAATTTCTTTATCTTTAAAATTTTTTTCTGTGTCATCTAGTCTTTTCTTTAAAACTTTATAAGTCTCTATTGTCTGACTTTGTTTAGAAGCATGCGCGCTTAGCTGGCTTAACCTCGCTCTTGAATTAAAATATTTATCAGATATTACTTTATCTGCTTTCTCTATTTTACCCTCAACTCTAACTTGTCTCCCCAAAGCATCCCAAAAAAAGTTTAACGCGACCAATGGATTCTGAAGAATCTCGTTTGATTTTCTACTGTCGTAATTTGTATAAAACACAAACCCTTTTTTATCAAATGATTTTAAAATCAGCATTCGGGATGATGGAACACCGTCTTTTGTTGATGACGCCAAGTTCATGGCATCAGGATCTTTAAGATCTAATTTTTTAGCATCATCTAACCATAAACTAAACTGTTTAATGGGGTCTTTATTAATGTTGTCTTTTGTTAAATACATACTAGATACGATTTACGATTCCGTTTATAATTACCAATTAAATAATGATATATCAATTAGGGGTAAATATGACAGACAATTTAATAAAAAGGAATGATGAGGAAGGATTTATAATTGCTTGGAAGCATAAATTGAATCATATAGATCAGGGGAAATTTGATACTAAGATGACTTATGGTGAGGCAATTGAAGAATGTGAAAAACTAATTGATGAAAATAATGAGAAAACATACTGGCCAGAAAAATCAGGGGACAGTCAAGATGGCTTTAAGTTTCCATAAAAATTTAAAGAATAAAATTTATCCCCGTACCGCTTAAACCACAATACCCAGAAGGGTTTTTTTCTAAATATTGCTGGTGATAATCTTCAGCATAATAAAATATTTCGTTTAATTTAATCTCAGTTGTTATTATCTTGCCAATCTGGTCCTTTAATATTTTTTCATATATATTTTTTGAATCACTAGCAATTTTAAACAGATTATCATCATTAATATATATACATGAGCGATACTGAGTTCCCATATCATTGCCTTGTCGCATACCTTGTGTAGGGTCATGATTCTCCCAAAATATTTTTAATAAATCTAAAAAATTATCTTCATTATATATAAAAACAACCTTTACTAATTCTGCGTGCCCGGTCATACCTGAACATAGGTCTTGATATGTAGGATTTCTTGTAAAACCACCCCCATATCCAACTGAAGTTATATGAACATATGGCAAATTCCAAAATAATCTTTCAGCTCCCCAGAAACAACCAAGACCAAAAAATACTTCTATCGAATTATCAGGATAAGAATTTTTTATCTCTCTGTTATTAACCAAATGATATTTACTCACTGAGATTTCAGAATCTTTGTCAGGCAATGCATTTTCTTTAGTAATTTTAACCATATCTATATGAGACAAAATAAAATTTGTTATAAAAAACGAAGGCCGCAAAAGCGACCTTAAGAGCTCAACATATATATTATTATTATTATTATTCTATTTAGTTAGGACCGTATGCAAATGGAGATGCTAAACCAACCTTTCCACTTTGAGAGAAGTTTTTACCATTTCCTGTATACGTATTCTTAACAGATTTAAATATTTGAATATCAAATGGAGGAGCAACTGCTAAAGGCATGTTGCTAACCATAACAGGGCCACCATCTGCGCCTGCTACCGCTGCCATTTCATTGCGACCTACGTCGCCAATTGTAAGCAATTTTTTCTCACTAGAATCTTCTATTGTAATAGGTGCTTTTTCAGCACTTATCACTTCACCAACTAAACTAGCAATAACCGCTAAATGCCCACCATGATTACCACTCCATAATTCACATATAGCTTTGAATTGTTCGTCTGTTGCGCCATCATCAACATATAAAGCTAATGACCAACCACCGTCAGTTAAATTTCCAGTTTCACCTTTACATGGGGCATGCAACCATGCAGCAACTTTTCTACCGCTTAAATCTACTCCATCTAAATTCCCTTCATCTATAGACCATCCAACTTGAGCTTCACAAAAACCTTCAGTTGGTGGCTCTAAAAATATACATGGACATACTAAGTCGCAGTTACATGACTCAAAATAATTACCTTTTACACTCCACTTATCTGACATTACTTCCCCCGTTTTCTTTTTTAGAGATAATTAGTATAGCTGTGATAAACACCGCAACTACATCAACTTTTCCCAGAATTTTTTTTAAAACTCTTTCTATGTTTATTTTTACCTTCTTAGAGCAAAATGTCAATTGATTAAGAAATCTTATATAATTTTAGCTTTATGTAAAAAATTCATTTAAAATCATACACATAATTAATAAAAAGTATTTTTTTATAAATATAGTTTAAAAATATTATAGACAAAATTCCTTTTTTTATTTATTAAACTGATTAAAAATATAACTTAAATCTATATTTTATAAATTGAATTCATAAAATAGTAGCGATATGATTCTCAAGTAAATAAAGGAGAAGTTGTGAGTAGTCAGAAACAATTAAGCCGTATTCAAAAAAATATTGTAATTCTTGGAATTTTAACAATCTCTATTGCAGGATGGTATTTCTTGTTCACAATGGACAGCAATATGTCTAGCATGCCAATGGACATAAATACCATGAGCACAACATGGCTTCCAAATACATATTGGATGCCTCCAGTGGATAATAATTGGGGTTCTAATGATTTTTACCAATTAATTATAATGTGGATTATTATGATGACTGCCATGATGAGTCCGAGCATCATACCGACAGTATTAATGTTTGCTACAGTAAATAAATCTAAACAAAAAAATAATTTACAATATACCCCAACATACATTTTTTACTTTGGATACTTAATAGCATGGGTATTATTTTCAATTGTAATTTCTGTAATTCAATATCCTTTACATCAAGTAAGCTTAATGAATCCAATGATGTCATCAATTAACAACTACTTATCTGGAATAGTTTTGATAATAGCTGGAATTTATCAACTTACTCCATACAAAAATGCATGCTTAGTAATTGGCGAGATGTTAATCTTGGAGCATTACGAATGGGTTTAGACCATGGTTTTTATTGTGTATTCTGCTGTTGGTTTTTGATGGCAATTCTTTTAGTAGCTGGTGTAATGAATTTATATTTTGTAATTATACTAACTATTTTCGTTCTCTTAGAAAAACTAATCTTAACGCCAAGTTCATTTGAAAAAACTTTTCAAAAATTAATTACTGTAATTCCAGGAATATGTTTTATTGGGGTGGGAATATATTTTTTGTTTTACTAAACTATCTAAAGTAAGTAAGAAATCATTTTTATTAACCAATAATCTTTTATTAACTGACATACGACACTGGTAAGTAGTTACAAATAATTGTTTTTTATTTAATGTAAGGGTAAGATTACGATCTATGAATACAGCATTAAAAATTATCTTAGTAGATAAGAATACTGGTCGTTCAGCAATGTTACGTCGTGCCTTGCAGGATAAGGGTCATGAAGTTATTTGTCGTATGGACAGCAGCGCTAATTTGCGAGAGAGTAATGAAATGACGCATGCGGATGTAGTAATTGTGAATTCTGATATTCCAGATGATGAAGTATTTGCAAATCTAACTGAAGTAAACAAAACTAAACCAAAACCAATCGTAATGTTTACTGAAGAATCTAATTCTGAAATGACAAGCTCTGCGATTAAATCAGGTGTCAATGCTTATATTGTTGACGGTTTAGAAGAGAATCGTGTGCAGCCAATTATTGATGTGGCTATGGCACGTTTTAGAGAATTCCAAGCGCTAAAAGATGAACTTGATGCGACACGCAATCAACTCTCTGAGCGTAAAACAGTTGAAAAAGCTAAAGGTATTTTAATGAAGCATAAAAACATCAGTGAAGATGATGCTTATCAATCTCTGCGTAAAGTGGCGATGGACAAGAATAAACGTATTGTTGATGTTTCTGAAAGTGTTATAAATGCTTTTGAGTTGCTAGATTAGTTTAATTTTTTCTAAATTCAACCTTATGTAGATGCAACTAATTACTTGAAATAATTCTATAAATTAAAGCATACCTTCTGAAACAATAAAGTTTTTTATTTCTTCTACCCCAATAGATTTTTTTAGGTTTGAAAACACAAAAGGCTTATCTCCTCTCATTCTCTCAGTATCACTTTTCATAATATCTAATGAAGCACCTACATAAGGTGCCAGATCGATTTTATTAATTACTAACAAATCTGAACGTGTGATTCCAGGTCCGCCTTTTCTAGGAATTTTTTCACCCTCTGCCACATCAATAACATAAATGGCAATATCAGCTAGCTCTGGACTGAATGTAGCAGAAAGGTTATCGCCGCCACTTTCTACAAAAATTATGTCTAAATCTTCGAATTTATTATTTAAATCCTCAATTGCTGATAAATTCATTGATGCATCTTCTCGAATTGCCGTATGAGGGCAACCGCCTGTTTCTACACCAACAATTCGTTGCGCTTCTAGTGCATTACTTTCTGTAAGGAACTTTGCATCCTCTTTTGTATAAATATCATTCGTTACAACTGCAATTTCATAGTTATCACGCATGGATTTACAAAGTACATCTAGTAATGCGGTCTTTCCAGATCCGACTGGTCCTCCAACACCTACTCTTAATGGTTGTTTGTTTTTCATATTTTCCTCTATTTATGATCTAAAAATTCGTGTGTATTGAGTCTCATGTAAGCTACTTGCAATGGCAAATGCAGGTTGGGTCATCCCAATATCTTCAACAGAAACTGCTTTAGATTTACTTATAATCTCAGGTATTTCTTTTAATAACTGATTAAGTAGTTGTTGCCCTTCCGTCTGCCCTAGTGGGATTATTTTCACTATTGCTGAGACCTGATTTTCAAGCCACGACCAAGAATACCCCAATAATAATTCATCAATCGGTATTTGCCATACATTGCTAATTAATGCATATCCAGATAAATGATTAGTATTTGTGATTTTTCCCCATCCACTAACTGCTGAACTTTCAAGGCTTTCAATAACTTTTGTTAATGCCCTTCCGCGATTAATTTCTTCTTGCCTTAATTCTCTAGTCTCTCTACAAGCCAATAAAAAATTACTCCATTCTTGCGCCTGATCCTTATCTCCTATAGAGACTGATTCATACAATCTAATTAAAATGGGAAGATCGGTATATACCAATCCAAAGAATAATTGATTTTCAAGCCACTGTTGTGCGGTATCAATATCTGATATCCAATTGTTCTCAATAGCCTGTTCAATTCCTTGAGAATAGGTAAATCCACCAATTGGCAATGTTGGGCTCATTAGATTCATCAACCTTAATAGGCTTAATTGACTAATGCTCATGATTATGTGAATGTCCTCCGGAATGAGAATGATAGGCCCCATTTTCTGGTTGAAAAGGCAATGATTCAATCACCACATCAAGTCCTAAGCTTTTAACCATATCATCTAGAACATGGTCATGACGATAATGAACACTTTCGTTTTTAATCTGCAACTCTACGTGACGATTTCCAAGATGATAACAAGCACGTAATAATAATAATAAATCGTTAGAATAAATTGAGGATAGAGTCTCTGGAGCTGCGACTACTTTAAGAATATAACCATCTTGATCTCTAATTAAATCACCGTGTTCAAGAATAGTTCCGCGTTCCATAAAAATTCCAACATCTTCCCCATTATCAGAAGAAGCTTTTATTCTGCTTTTTACTCTTTGTTGTAAATCTAGGGTAATTGAATCATCAATTTTTTTAGAAGATTTAACTTTTTCTAAAAATTCTCTCATAATTAGAATAAGAAATATCTTTGTGCTAATGCAACTTCACTAGCAGGCTCACATGTTAGTAATTTGCCGTCAGCTTTTACTTCATAAGTTTGCGAATCAACCTCAATGTTTGGTTGATAATCATTATGAATCATTGATGATTTTGTTACTGATCTACACGACTTCACAAGTCCAATCATAGATTTTAGTCTAAGCTTATCAACAATATTATTATCAAAACTAGTTTGAGATATAAATGTCATTCTTGTGTTAAATCTTGCAGCGCCAAAAGCTCCAAACATTTTTCTATAATGAACAGGTTGTGGTGTAGGAATTGAAGCATTTGGATCGCCCATAGGAGCTGCTGCAATCATACCACCTTTAATAATTAAGCCTGGTTTTGCCCCAAAAAACTTGGGTTTCCATAATACTAAATCTGCCAATTTTCCTACTTCAATTGATCCAACCTCATGTGAGATACCATGGGTAATAGCAGGATTAATTGTATATTTAGCTATATACCTTTTCACTCTATTATTATCATTACCTTTGTGAGCATCGTTCTTTAATGCACCTCTTTGAATTTTCATTTTGTTAGCAGTTTGCCAGGTTCTTGTAATAACTTCGCCTACTCGTCCCATAGCTTGCGAGTCAGAGGCAATCATAGAAAATGCACCCAAATCATGCAAAATATCTTCCGCCGCAATTGTTTCTCTTCGGATACGTGATTCTGCAAATGCGACATCCTCTGCTATTGAAGGATCTAAATGATGACACACCATTAACATATCTAGATGTTCATCTATAGTATTTACAGTATATGGTCGTGTTGGATTAGTTGAAGATGGAAGAATATTATTATAACCACAAACCTTGATAATATCAGGCGCATGTCCGCCACCAGCGCCTTCAGTATGATAAGTATGTATTGCTCTGCCTTTTATTGCGGCTATTGTATCTTCTACAAAACCTGACTCATTTAAAGTATCCGTATGTATTGCAACTTGCACATCGTGATCCTCTGCAACTGAGAGACAACAATCAATTGCTGCTGGCGTCGTACCCCAATCTTCATGTAATTTTAAACCCATAGCTCCAGCAGATACCTGTTCTATTAATGGCTCAGGTAGAGATGCATTGCCCTTACCCATAAATCCCAGATTCATTGGAAAATCTTCAGCGGCTTCTAACATTCTATGAATATTCCAAGGTCCTGGTGTGCAAGTAGTTGCATTAGTCCCTGCCGAAGGTCCGGTTCCTCCACCTAGCATAGTGGTGATACCTGACATGAGTGCATCGTCTACTTGCTGTGGACAAATAAAATGAATATGTGCATCTATACCGCCGGCAGTAACAATTTGGCCCTCAGAAGCTACAACATCAGTGCCCGCACCAATAGCAATATCAACATTAGGTTGAACATCTGGATTTCCAGCTTTTCCAATACCAGAAATACGACCGTCTTTAATGCCAATATCAGCCTTAACAATACCCCAGTGATCAAGTATTAATGCATTAGTAATAACCAAATCAGCTACATCTTTACTGCAAAGTTGGCCTTGACCCATGCCATCACGTATAACCTTGCCTCCACCGAATTTAACTTCTTCACCATAAGTAGTGAAGTCTTCTTCAACTTGAATAAATAACTCTGTGTCGCCCAGTCTTACATTGTCGCCCACTGTTGGCCCGTACATTTCCGCATAAGCTTTTTTAGAAATAGTTCTCATACTGGTCCCATAACTTTTGCATTAAAGCCATAAATTTCATTTTTTCCATCAAATTTCACTAATTCAACCTCTCTTTCTTGCCCAGGTTCAAACCTTACAGCTGTGCCTGAAGGAATATTTAACCTAAATCCTTTTGTCTTTTTTCTTTCAAAAGAAAGCGCACTATTTGTTTCAAAGAAGTGATAATGAGAACCCACTTGAATAGGTCTATCTCCATGATTAGACACCACAATCTTTACCCTTTCCCTATTAATATTTATTTCAATCTCTTTTGATAAGTCAATTAAAATTTCTCCTGGAATTAGCACATCCCCCTCACTTGCTCCATCAATAGATGATTCAACCTGTTGAATTGGATTATGCACAGTTACCAGTTTGGTTCCGTCTGGAAAGGTGGCTTCAACTTGTATGTCTGTAATCATTTCTGAAACTCCATCCATGACATCATCTACCGTTAAAAGTTGACGACCATATTCCATCATCTCAGCAACATTTTTACCATCTCTAGCTCCTTCCAAAATCTCAGCAGAGATATAAGCAACGGCTTCAGGATAATTCAATTTAACACCCCTCAATGAAGCAGTAAAAAGCATCAATTTATCTTTTTCACGTGGTGTTAGATCCATTTTAAATCCTATTTATGTTATGTTGACCAAATTCTTGGCATAACCCCTTCTTTACCAATGGTTAAATGCCTAACCTTTATCCAAATATTTCTAAATAGTTCTTGTATTAAATTCGTCTTAGAGCTCAAGCATCTAACAATAATAAGATAATCTATTTGTGTAACTCCAGCAACATATAAATTACTTTTAGGAATTAACTCACGCACGATATCAATAACATCATTATTATTTACGCTTATTATAAAAGTTCCAAAAACTGGAAAACCTCTGAGCCCAGTAATATTGTCTAAATCTGACTGATTAACTTTTAATCTATCAATAATAATAGGCTTTTCATCTTTCCATAATTCAAAATTAAATTTTAGATTACCTGAGTCAAATTTTTCATCTATAGCTGGTCTACCAAGACATTGAATTTCCCAAGCTGCGATTTTGGCATTACCAAATACAGAAAATTTTGTCGAAATATTTGAATTTGCACCTGGAAATATGATAGTTTCCATTGGCAACCATTCTAAAGTTGCACCATCTTCTACAACAATATCTTGTTTTACAATAGAAGATTTGTTTTTAGTTGTTCGGTAAATTTTGGTTGCACCAGGTGTAGTAATAAGCGCATTAGAATCCTTATCAGAATTTACTTTAACTGATAAATTATCGCCACCAACAATTCCTCCTGGAGGATGTAATAAATACAAATGACAAACCCCATCTTCTGGATAAAATGGTCTTTGCACTGTTAGTGGTCCAAGATGCTTCCTTTTTGAAAGAAAAGTATTTACTTTTCCTCTTGAAAAATGTAGTTCTAATTCAGCAACCCAGCCTAATTGTTCTACCATATTTAGTTGTTCTGCCATATTTAGCACGCTACAAATTATTTTGTATTAATTATTTTTCTTAAAAGAAAAGATATAGTGGTAATTAATCCCAACGTAAAAACCACGATACTCACAACTTCCCATGCAACTATACTTTCATGGGTATAACCTATTGCATGCTCTGGCGAAGTGTGCGCAAAACTTGATAATGCAATTAAGAATGAAAAAATTACTACTAAAATTTGTTTTGCACTATTCATATTATCTTCTCCTTCTGTTTTGTTAAACGGTTAAGTATTTTTTAATCAGGCTGTCATTAAGCTCATTAATTAAACCAGAATGTACATTTGATCCTCTTTCAAAAATAACGAACTTGTTTGCAACTTTTCTAGCAATTGGTAACTTCTGCTCTACTAAAATCACGGTCACACCATGCTCAATATTTAATTTTCTAATAATATCACATATCTCGAGGATTACATTTGGCTGGATACCCTCTGTAGGTTCGTCGAGAATAAGTAACTTTGGATCAATTACCAAAGCTCTGCCAATCGCTAACTGTTGTTGCTGTCCACCCGATAGGTCTCCACCCTGCCTACCTAACATTTCTTTTAAAACCGGGAATAGTTCAAAAATAAAGTCAGGCACCTTGTTACTCTTATCTTTTCTGGCCGATAATCCTATCTTTAAATTCTCTTCAACAGTTAACAAAGGAAAAATCCTTCTACCTTGTGGGACATACCCGATACCAATTGAAGCTCTGGTTTCTGATTGAAGTTTTGAAATATCTTCACCTTGAAAATTTATTTCCCCACTCTGAATTGGCAATAGTCCCATAATACTTTTAACTAAAGTAGTTTTACCAACGCCATTTCTACCCATAATGGCAATACAATCACCTTTGGAAACATTTAGGTCAAGATCCCATAAAGTATGACTTTCTCCATAAAATTGATTTAATTTTTCGATATTAATCATCTTTACTCACCTAGATATACTTCGACAACTTTTAGATCATTTTGAATTTTATCCATACTTCCCTCTGCTAGCACGCTACCTTGATGTAAAACAGTAACCGGACTTTCTAATGCTCGAACAAAGTCCATATCGTGCTCAACCACAACAACTGTATGCTCTTGCTTCAAAACTTGCAATAATTCGGTAGTTTTATCCATCTCTTGGTGGGTCATACCTGCAGCAGGTTCATCAATCAATAATAATTGTGCGTTTTGCATTAACAACATACCAATTTCTAGCCATTGTTTTTGCCCATGTGAAAGTAACCCGGCAAAAACATTGCTCTTTGAAGTTAAACCTATCTTCTCTAATACAATCTCAATCGATTCTAGTTCTGTTGGTGATATTTTTGCAAACAATGTTGGAAAAACATCTTTGTCTCCATCCATGGCTAATTCTAAATTTTCAAAAATTGTTAGATTTTCAAAAACTGTTGGTTTCTGGAACTTTCGACCAATGCCTGCTCTAGCAATCTCATATTCAGAATGAAGTAATAAGTTAAAATTCTGACCAAACCAAGCGGTACCATAGTCTGGTTTAGTCTTGCCAGTAATAACATCCATCATGGTAGTCTTGCCAGCACCGTTAGGGCCAATAATACAACGTAATTCATTTTTTTTAATATATAGATTTAATGAATCAATAGCCTTAAAACCATCAAAACTTACTGTAATATCTTCCAAATATAGGATGATATCCTTATGAAAATCAACATTTCTAGTTGGTACGGGCTTCTCAAAAAGAGCACTAAATTTACTAACCATTTGCACCTCTGTATTTATTAATTAAACCTACAATTCCTTTAGGTAAGAATATTGTTACTAAAATAAACATACCTCCTAAAACAAATAACCATGCTTCAGGCATTGCACTTGTTAAGAAAGTCTTTGAGTAATTCACAAGTAAAGCGCCGATAACACCACCATAAAGTGTATATCTTCCTCCAATCGCAACCCATATAACCATTTCAATCGAATTGATCGGTGAAAATTCACCAGGATTAATAATACCTACTTGAGGTACATATAAAGCCCCTGCAATTCCAGCCATAATTGCTGAAAATATAAATATAAATAACTGCACATTCTCAACTCTATAGCCAATAAATCTAACTCGACTTTCAGAATCTCTAATAGCAACTGCCACCCGTCCAAGCCTCGAATTGGTTACAGCTCTACTAGCTAAATAACCTGCAGCCAATGCAACTGATGAAGCAATAAATAATCCAACTCTAGTGCTATCTAGTTGCAAACTAAAACCTAAAATATCTTTAAAGTCTGTCAAGCCATTATTACCACCAAAGCCTAATTCGTTTCTGAAGAATGTAAGCATTAATGCGTAAACTAACGCCTGTGTCATAATGGACAGATATACACCAGTTACTCGTGATCTAAAAGCTAACCAGCCAAATACAAATGCCAACAATCCTGGAACAAAAATAACCATAATCATTGCAAACCAGAATTGATCGAACCCATACCAAAACCATGGTAGTTCACTCCAATCTAAAAAAACCATAAAATCAGGAAGGATTGGGTTTCCATAGACACCTCTGTCCCCTATTTGTCGCATCAAATACATGCCCATTGTATATCCACCTAATGCAAAGAATGCGCCATGTCCTAAACTAAGAATTCCTAAATATCCCCAAACAAGATCCACAGCAATTGCTAAAAGTGCATAAGTTAAGTACTTACCTATAATAGTGACAGTGTAGGTTGATAGGTGCCATGGACTTTCTGGAGACACCACAATATTCAATAATGGAACCAAAATTGTAACGGCTAGTAATATTGATAAGAATATTCTTCCGCCAATGTCATTATTCAAAATTTTTGAAAAGAACATAACTTAATCTCCTGCAGATCTGCCTTTTTGAGGAAATAGCCCTCTAGGCCGCTTTTGAATAAATAAGATAATAAAAATTAAAATTAAAACTTTAGCTAATACCGCTCCGACCCAAGGCTCCATAAATTTATTAATAATCCCTAAACCAAATCCACCTATCAATGTGCCCCATAGGTTTCCTTGCCCGAGATTTGGCCCAACATTAGTTAATTGAGATAAAGCTACTCCGGCAATACCGGCAATACCTGATCCTAGGCCAAACGTCATTGCATCTACCCAATTAGAACGAACACCCATAGCTCTTGCCATATTTCTATCTTGCGATACTGCTCTAACCTGAAGACCCAACGAGGTTTTCTTTAAAATTGTAATCAGAGCTGCAAATACAATTAAACAAAAAACAATAATGTAGAGTCGGTTCCAAGTTAAAGATAAAACACCATTAATCTCTATGGCGCCAGACATCCAGTCTGGTGTCTCTACTGACCTATTTAACGGTGAAAATATAGTTCGAACAATCTGTCGTAATACTAAACTCACACCAAATGTAGCAAGAAGTGTCT
>LWDU01033924.1_pt1 | contig 12864 bp, 20 predicted proteins | sample 727161 | NCBI WGS metagenome assembly LWDU01 (sample SAMN04566230, study PRJNA314399) | hydrothermal vent metagenome | isolation source: deep sea hydrothermal plume seawater | place: Mexico: Gulf of California, Guaymas Basin | collected 2004-07-11 | reverse complement strand
CTTAATATGAGTTATGAGCAAATGATTTTAACCGTTGCAGATAATGGATTGTCCTCTCAAAGAATTCATTTCTCCACTAATTCCATTAGAGAAAAAAATTTATACTAAACCCAGAACCAAGATCTCTACTTCTCCATTTGCCATAAAGAACCGTTATCACTTAGAAAAAATAATTTACCTGTATTGGGTTGAACTTGAATATCTCTAATTCTTCCAATATTGTTTTTAAAAATAATATCCTCTTTGACTTCATTTACATCATTGAATATTAATTTTCTCAAAGACTGATTTTTTAAAGATGTAACCAGAGCGTGACTATTCCACTCTTTAAATTCTTTGCCTTTATAAATTACAATAGCGCTTATTGCTATTGAAGGAATCCAGTAGCGTATTGGCTTAGTAAAACCAGGTTCCCACTTAGGGCCAATTTTTGTACCATTGTAATTATATCCACCCCAGCCTAAAATTTTCCACCCATAATTTTCACCAAATTTTGCCTCTCCAAACCAATCACCACCTGCTGCTCCATGATTGCTTAAATAAATTTTTTTATCATAAGAAGAGAAAGTCAATCCTTGAGGGTTTCTAACTCCTATTTGATAAATTTCTGGAAGCCAATCTTCCTTTCCCTTAAACTTAGGATTATCCTTAGGAATGCTTCCATCTAAATGAATTCTAATTATGCTACCAGGGTGCTTGGTTCCATCTTGTGCGATCATACCCTGGCCTCTTTCACCAACAGATGCAAATAAATAATTTTCCTTAATAGCTAGTCTTGATCCAAAATGATATCTAGATTCTATTGGAGGCTCAGCCCGAAATATATTTTTAAAATTTATTTTATTCTTATTAAATCTTCCTTTAGCAATTGATGTACTTGTTTCAAAATCTTTTCTTTTTTCAGTATAAGAAACAAATACACTTTCATCATAATACAAAATATCTAATAAACCACCCTGTCCATGTTCTAGAACTTTTAAGTTATGCTTTATATTTTTTAATTCCTGTTTTTGAATATCGATATAGAATATATTCCCTGATTTTTCTGTTATTAAAGCCTCATTTTGATTAATAAAAGATAAGCTCCATGGTGACTTAAGATTTTCCGTAATTTTAGTTAATTTAAAATCCTCTGCTTTAGCTTCTGGGCTATTCGAAACAAAAATAAATAATAAACCCAGAACCAAGATCCCTAAAAGTTTTTTCATTTAAAATTTTTTTTCAGTTTATTAAATATAAAGGCATAAAAAACTATATTTATGACTATTAGGGCTATTCCTAGATATATTTGTAAATCTTTCGTAAGACTCACCGGATAAACAAGGATAAACAATCGGCACTAAGTAATTTTGAATAAAACCTTCAGAATATGTTGTTAGATTAGCTTTATGTAAAAACCAATTTTCAAGATAAGTCAGAGGACATATGGAATTAGTTAATTCGATATAGGATCCCCAAATAAGAGCAGGAAAGTGGATAAAAATAATTTTTGTTGCAACAAAAAATAATAATGCACCAAATACAACAAAGAGAATAAAAGCAAAATGAACAATTAATGTTAAATTTGCAGCCAGCTCATACATTTTTTACTTTTCTTGGTTATCAAAAGTATAATCAATACGTTTGGATGTTGATGGCGCGTTACCGGCAGGTAGTACAGAGTAGAAAAATGTTACTCGCTCTTGAGCTATATAAACAATATCTGTATTACGTGGCACCCATAGCACGTCTCCAGGGCCGGCTTCGAATTTTTTGTCACCGACTTGTAACGTGAACTACGATACATTGACCAAACCGATGGTTTTCATGCCGTTCACAGGCTCAAGGTCGAGATCTTTTTTACGGAATATCTTTGTTTCTGACATAACGTCTCTCCTTATTAAGTATTAAATACTTTGTAATATTACTCCACTATTTGATTTATCTCAAATGTCTCTCCAAAACTCGAAGTACAGTACAACAAACCCAGAACCACGATCCCTAAAAACTTTTTCATGGAATTTTTTTCAATTTATTTTTATTACTCATCTGACATAGGACTAGTAATTGGTGTTGATATAATAGGTTCTAATTCGTCCTGTGATTGCTCCGATATCGTTTTTATTTGCTTCTCTAAACGCTTTGGAAATTTTACGTATTTTTTCTTTTTATTTTTCTTTTTCTTTTTTCTTCGATGGTGAGGATAAATTCCTCTAGTTTTCCCACTTGATACACTTTTCATTTATAAAAATCCTCTTTCTGAAGCAAAAAATTCCTTTCTATTTTCTTTAGCGTCTATAAACATACAGGATAGTTTTCCATATTCAGAATACACCGCTCCAGTGTCAAGGTTAATACGATTTATTTTTTTCTCAACATTCTTGCTAGGCGTATGCCCATGTACAATGATTTTCTCAAATGGTTGATTGCTTGCAAGAAATTTAGGCGTTCTTGTCCAAATCATATCAGTCTTCCGTTGCTTGCTCAGCGGTCGACTTGGATCAATGCCGGCATGAACAAAAAAATAATCCTTCCACGTGTATGAAAATTGAAGACCGTTGAAAAAATGTAAATGTTTTTTAGGCAGAGCTTTAATAAACTTTTCTCGGATCTGCAGTTTTTTAGCACTGCTGTTCAATAAATCGTCTGAAATTTCTCTCCCACAGTAGCTTTTTAAAGTTTCAGCTCCTCCATTATAAAGCCACACTGTTAAACTTTCAGATTTGCCGTTAACAAAGTCCAAGAGCATTTGTTCGTGGTTGCCCCTAATAAAAACGCATTTAAAATCCTTAGGTTTGAAGCTGATGATTGTATCAATAGTTTCTTTAACTTTATACCCTCTGTCTACATAGTCACCTAGATAAATTAAAATCTTATTGCCTTCAACCTTTTCAGATTTTTTAAGGATTTTATTATGAATTTTTTCTAACAAACCTTTGCATCCATGAATATCACCAATGGCAAATATCTGGGAAATATTATTCATTTTTAAATCTGTTTTGATGGACATGGATTAGTTCCATAGGAGCAATAAACACAACAAACCAAAAACAAAGATCGCTATCGCTTTCTTCATGCTTCATGATACCTCAGAATTAACGTTGAGTCTTTGCAAGTATAAAGGTTGATTTCGCTGGAAAATTTTTAAAATTTTTTATAATTTTTTTCAAAAACTTTTTCAATGGCTCTAACCGTCTGTATGTTTGATCTTTACATCATATATAGAGACTCCTTTTTTACAAAGAGGTGATGGGGTTAAGTAAAAGTTTCAAATTTGCAAACTCGACTGGTACCTCTCTTGATGGGCTGACGAGAGAGCTGCAACAGCAGCGACCGCATGAGTCAACTGGTCACACTCTGGACTCAGTTGGTCACACTTTTGTTCTAGTAACGGACTTAACGTTTAGATATAATTTGAGATAGGAAAGACTAGAAAGAAAGAGTTTTGCAGTGAGAAACCCATGTCTTCTAGTGGTTTTACCCACCAGAAGAATAGATTGGCTCGTCGTTGTATGCGCTACCGCCAAGCCACGACCACCTCACAATTTTAGCGCTACTCTGCAAGGCTTTCTGCCCTCTAAGCTTGAACCTCTCGGTTTTTCCCCAGATGGCCAGTTAAGAGTTGCCTCTTAAGTTAATAATCATACTATTATGCTTAACGTAACGTTTGTATCACTTTTTAGTTGATTCATTATTTGAATTAAAAATTTTGTGAACAATGGGGATAATTATTTTTTAATCCAACCTCCACCTAATACTTTATAGCCATAATTATTTTTTGAATAAAAAACGCAAGCTTGTCCTGGAGCAATGCCATATTCATCTTCAAGCAAATCAACATTTGCTGAATTATTATATAATTCAACCTTGGCTTTAATTAACTTGCCTGTCGATCTGACTTTAACAAAAAGTCCCTTATCAAGTTCTTTTTTATTGTCATATAAAAAATTTAAGTCTTGTAATTTTATCTTTCTTTTTATTAAGTTTTTTTTGGGTCCTACTATAATTTCATTATTTTGAGCATTAATTTCCAAAACATAAAGCGGTTCCTTATCTGAAACTTTTATTCCTTTTCTTTGGCCTATTGTAAAATTAATAATGCCTTCATGAACACCAACAACAGTTCCATCAATTTTTTTTATATTACCTTTGTTATAAGAATTCGGTCTAAATTTTTCTATGACTGAAGCATAATCGCCTTTTGGCACAAAACATATATCTTGACTATCAGGTTTGTCTGCAACATTTAAATTAAGTTTATGAGCTATTTCTCTTGTCTCTGACTTTTTTAATCCACCCAGTGGAAACCTTAAAAAATTTAGCTGTTCTCTAGTTGTATTAAACAAAAAATAGCTTTGATCTCTATTAGTATCATTTGCACGATACATATCTGTAATATTATTTTTAGTTATGCTCTTTACATAATGACCTGTAATTAATGCATCAGCATTTAAATTTTTTGCTTCTTGAAAAAGATCTTTAAATTTTACTGTTTGATTACATTGAACACATGGGATCGGAGTTTCCCCATTAAGATAACTATCTATAAAGTTATCAATAACAGCAGTTTTAAATTTATTTTGGTAATATAAAATCTTATGTTCAATTTCTAATTTATCAGCTACTCTTTTTGCATCCAAAATATCTTGCCCTGCACAGCATTGTCTGGATTGAGAATTTTTTTTAGCATCATCATAAAGTTTTAAAGTTATTCCAACTACTCTATAACCTTCTTTTTTCATCATCCCCGCTACTGTAGATGAATCAACGCCTCCTGACATTGCTACTACAACGGTCGTATCTTTTGCTTTTTTTTTGATGCCTAAAGAATTTAATTTTGTATTCATAAATGATGATATTTAAATATATATACAATATATATTAACTTAAATGATTTTAAATTTCGAGCCTGGTGATAAAGTTGTTAATCCTTTAAATAAAGATTGGGGTATAGGACAAGTACAATCTATAATTAAAGATAAAGTGACAGTAAATTTTGAAAATGTTGGTAAAAAAGTAATAAATTCAAACAATATATTGTTAAGAAAATTAGAAAAAAATGAATTTAGAAGAAACTGAAAGAATAGTTAACAGCTTAATAGGCACCTTTATTCTTTCTGGAAATGTTTCTTTAGATTTAAGAAATAAAGGATTAAAAAAAAAAAATTAAATCGGACAATACTCCGGTTACAAATGGAGACATTGAAGTAAATAATTTATTAATTAACAAAATATCAAATTTAACTCCAAACATAAAAATCGTTTCAGAAGAAAATTTAACAAATAAAGAAAATAAAAATTTAAAAGATTTTTGGTTAATAGACCCAATTGATGGTACTTATGATTACATTAACGGGAAAGATGAGTTTACTATTAATGCAGCTTTAATATTGAATAAAAAACCTGTAGCTGGGATTATTAATGCGCCAGATAAAAATAGGTTATTTTATTCTTTTGGATTGGCGAACAGTTTTGAATTAAGTAATAAATCAAAGACAGAACTAGCTTGTAAAAAAAAAAGTAAAGATAATGAAATAAATGCTGTCGCTTATTCTAATAATCCCAAACCAGAGATAACAGCAATATACAAAAAATATAATATTACAAATTTTACTAGAATGAAAAGTTCTCTTAAATTTTGCGTTATTGCTTCTGGTGAATTTGATTTTTATGCTGCAGAACCCAGAGCTTACGAGTGGGATATTGCTGCTGGACATGCTATCTTGGAACATGCTGGTGGCATCATTACTGATTTTGATGGTAGTAACATTAATTATGGAAAAAAAGACTTTAAAAATCCGAGCTTAATTTTAAAAAGAGGAAAGATTCTTTAATGGATGAAAGAATTAAAATTATTTTAATAATTATAGTTTCAACATCAATATTTGGCCTATTAGTTTTTGTTTATGCAAAAAATTATATTAAAAGAAAATTGGAATATCATTTGAATGAAAAAAATAATAAAAATAAATTATAATAGATTAATAATTCTTAAATAATCTTCTTTTTCTAATTCTAATACTTTTTTGGAAGTATCAAAATCAAATCCGGATCTTGCTAATATTGAGAGATCTTTTTTATAAAACAAAGGCCTGTTATCTTGATCTCGTGCTGGTCCAATTCTTTTTTTTTTACAGGTTTTTATTGCTGAAAAAAAATCTTGGTTTTCATTTTTTTCCTTAATTTTATTAACAGTTTCTTTAATGTATTTATCTTGAATTCCTTTTGAGATTAAATAATTTCTTATTTTATTTATTGAACTTCCTCTTTGGATTAAATTTTTAGCCTTACTCTCTGAATAAAATTTATCACTAATAAAATTAGTTTTTGTTAAATCTTCAGTTACTAAATCAATTAAATCGGTAATATCTTTTTTTTTAACTGAAGGACTAGATGATTTTAAATATTTTTTTAATAAATAAGTCTTAAGTTGTTGTTTGGAAGGTGCATATTTTTCTACATAAGCAAATGAAAAATTACGCATTTCTTCTATGGTAGCTTCTAAAGTTTTTTTTTTATTTTTTATAGGAATCATGTAACGAAGTAATATAATATATTTTCTAATGATCGAGCAAATTTACATATATTTCTCAATTGAGACAATCTATTTATGGTTAAACATTGGAGTATTGCCTTTTTGGTTTCTTTTAATTTTTCTTCCTAAAACAAAGTTCTGTAAAATATTTGTTACTTCAATATTTCCTTTATTAATTTTATCAATAATTGATCTATATCTAATTTTTGAAATATACAAAAGCGGTTTTAATTTATTTGATGGCTTTAATTTATATTTAGGTCTAGATGAACTATCAAATATTTTTTCTGATAAAAATTATATTATTCTTTTTTGGATTCATTTTTTAGCGATAAATTTATTTTGTGGAAGTTGGATTGTTAGGGATTCTCAAAAATTTAACATACCTAAATTTTTAACTTTTATTCCATTAGTTTTGACCTATTTCATTGGTCCATTAGGAATATTTGTTTATTGGTTAATTAGAATTTTCTTTAGTAAAAAAATTGACTTGTATGACTAAACCTATAGATTTCTATTTTGATTTTGTAAGTCCTTATTCATACTTAGCTCATAAACAAATTCGGAAAATTGAAGAAGAAGAAAGTATTAAAGTTAATTATAAACCAATTTTTTTAGGCGGTCTTCATAATTTAGTTGGAATTACTGCTCCAGCTTTAATTAATCCAAAAGCAAAATTTATGGTTAGAGATTGCAAAATGGTATCAAAAAAATTAAATATAAAATTTAAATTTAATCCTTTGTTTCCAATAAATTCACTAAATATAATGCGCGGATTATTGACTATAAATTCTAATATAAAAGATAGTTATATTGATTTTTTTTTTAATGCTTACTGGCAAGATAGTTTAAATTTAAATGATAAAAAAATTGTATTTGATATTCTAAAAAAATGTAAAATTAAAGAAAATGATTTTTTAAAAAAAATAAAAGATCAAAAAATAAAAGATAAATTAAAAAAACTAACTCAGGAAGCTTGTGATAAAGATATTTTTGGAGCACCAACTTTTATAGTTAATGAAAAAATTTTTTGGGGCCAAGATAGACTAGTGTATGCTCTAGATGAGTTTTTTAAAAAAAACTAAACTATTTTGAACCCATTGACTTTCATTGATGCAAAACCACCATCAATTCTTGTAGAGATTTTACTGCTAAAGCAGATCTTTACCTTCCCGCGTAAAATAATACCATTTCTTTATCCATGTCTTACTTGCCATCTTTAAAATATACGCTTTCAGGATCTAGCCAAAACTCAATCATGCCTCTTGGAATATGCCGTGAATTTTCAATCCTACCATCATTTTGAAGTTCTCTAATATCTCTTATATCAATTAGATTACATTTATTATTATTCGATAATTTTAAAGCCTCTTCTGATGAAATAGTTTTAATTTCATTTAACGCTTCTTGAACAAGTGTTTGTGATGATTTAATAGCCATATTAATATAAAATATAATAGATTCATCAAATAAATGAAAAAAATCAAAACTAAAAAAAGAAACAATTTTGTTAAAAAAATATTTGTAAAAGTGTGCAGAGTTTTAGGATACGAGATAATAGATCAAAACAATTTTGAAATTCCAACACTTGAAAAAAATGCTATAGAAAATATTAGCATTGCTGGGAAAAAATCAATCTCTATTCCCCTTGGACAAATAGATATAACAAGGAAAGTTAAATCTTTAAATATCTATTTTAGATCCTGCTCAAAAGTAAATTTATGGAATCAAAATAAAAAAAGAATTTTTGAAGCTGACAAAGATGAATATGCGTTAAGATCTCTATACTCAATATTAAAATCAATAAATTATTCTAAAAAAAACTTTAATGAAATTAATATTAAACTTTCAATAATAGACGATAACTCAAGTGAAAAATTTATTCAAAATATGAAAAAATTATTATTAAAATTTGATATAGATAATGAAATAATTTCTTTACAAAATAATGAGATTACTCAAGATATAAAAGATTCAAATTTCGCCAGCATTAAAAAATGCTTTATGTTAGCAAAAGAAAATTCTAAAGATCTTATTTATTTTGTTGAAGACGATTATATACATGATGAAATTTGTATTTTAGAAATGATAGGAACTTATGAAAGAATTGCTACTCAATTAAATAAAGAGATTTTATTATGTCCTACAGATTATCCTTATTTATATGCAAATTGTGGCCCTACATATATATTCTTAGGAAATAAAAAGCACTGGAGAAAAATTGAGCAGAGTTTAGGAACTTTTTTAATAAGCAAAACAAATTTAAACATATATTGGGAAAATTTATTGCAGTTTGCTTCTGGTAAAGATAATCCTGCAGAACTAGCTCTGCATAAAATTTATGAAAAAGAGCCTTGTTTTTCTCCAATACCCTCATTAGCTATTCATTGCGCAAATATAAACTCTATTTATGGTATTTCTCCTAACATAAATTGGCAAGAAATTTGGGATAAAAATGAATAATTCAGTTAGAGAAATTCAACTAAAAGATAAAGAACAATGGCAAGAACTCTACAAAGGTTACGCCAACTTTTATAAAGTTGAAATGAATAATCAAATACTTGAAACAGTATGGAGTTGGCTACATGATAAAAATCATGAACTTAATGGAATTGTTTACGAGATTGATGAAAATATTGTGGCTCTTGCTCACTACAGAAGGATGCCAAGACCACTAAAAGGAAAAGATATTGGTTTTTTAGATGATTTATTTGTTGAACCAATTCATAGAGGAAAAAAAATTGGAGAACAGTTACTTAATGAATTAAAAAAAATATCAAAATCTAAAAGATGGGATTTGATAAGATGGATAACTCACGATGACAATCTTAGAGCTAAAAGTCTTTATGATAGAGTTGCAGAAAAAACTCATTGGGATTTATACGAGTTAAAATAAGACTTACTAACAGCCTTTTTATACAAAAGGCTGCTAGATAAAATATCTATTATTTATTAAATACTTCTTTAAGTGCTTTAGCAGGTAAAAACTTGACTTTTTGTGAAGCTGCTATTTGGATTTGTTCTCCAGTTCGTGGATTTCTTCCAATTCTAGCCTTTCTCTTAGCTACTTTGTAAGTACCAAAACCAGCTATTTTAACGTTATCATCTCCTTTTAGAGCATCTAAAATAGCGTTGGTAATCGTATCAAAAGTACGCTCTGCATCAGCCTTACTTTGGTTCAACGAAACAGATAATTTAGCGATTAATTGTTTTTTGTTCATTTTAGCTCCGGTTTTATAGGTTTTATGTAATCATAATTGCTATAAAACCTTATAAATCAAGCTTTTTTTTAGTGTTATTAAATTTTAAACCTACAATATATTGTATTTTTTTAAAAAACATTGATTTTATTGACTTATTTAGGTTTTAAAGAAAAATTGAATTAAAACAAACCTAGATCTTTAAGATCATTAAAAGTTGCAAAAAACATTAATGAAAGTAATAAAAATAACCCGATTCGAAAAAACCCTTCCTGTGTTTTTTGGCTAAGTGGTTTTCCTAAAACTTTTTCAAGTCCATAAAACATTAAGTGTCCACCATCTAATAAAGGAATTGGAAATAAATTTATTAATCCTAAACTAATAGAAATATAAGCCATCATGCTTAAAAAAGGTAAAAGACCAAATTCAGCAACTTGACCAGTAATTTTCGCAATACGAATTGGACCTCCTAACTGAGAACTATCTCCAGAACCTTTGATCATGCTTAACAAGTATTTTAGTGTTGAACTACAGACAAAATAAACTTCACTAATAGAATAATAAAGAGATTTAGTTGGGCCTAATTTAACGTGATTAATTTCATTGTTATACGCACCTAGTTGAATTCCAATCATTCTTTTATTAATTTTATTGCCAAGATTATCTTCACTCATAACCATTTCAGGTTTAACTTTAAACAACATTTCTTGATTAGATCGTGAAATATTAAAGTCAATATATTCATCAGTTGACATAATTATATACTTAGACACATCTAAAATGCTTTTTACTTTTTGATTATCAATTGAAATAAGAATATCGTTTTTTTTAAGACCAGCTACATAAGCTGGACTATCTTTTTTTACTTCGTTAATTACAGCAGGAGTAAAATCTTTTCCAACGAACGTATAAATAAAAAAGAAAATAACTATTGCTAAAATAAAATTAGCAAATGGACCAGCGGCAACTATTAAGGATCTCTGGTATAAAGGTTTTAATATAAATAGTTTTTTTTGCTCTTCAAGGTTATATTTTTTTAATACTTCTTCTTGGTCACTTTGACTAAATACATTTCTGTCACCAAAAAATTTTACATATCCACCTAAAGGTATCCAGCATATTTTCCATCTGGTACCAGACTTATCATTCCATCCGAATATCTCTTTGCCAAATCCGATAGAAAAATCAGTAACACCAACTCCATACTTTCTTGCAAAATAATAATGACCATATTCATGAATAAATACTACTACCAGAATAAGTACTATAAATGGGACAATAGTGTTCAGCATAACTTTAAATATTATCTTATATATTATTCAAATTATCTCAACTTCCAAATAGCTACAGGCACAAATGTTGCTGTTAAAAAAGATAAGAATAGCAACGATTGTAACATGAATGAGGGGAAAAAATCTGCTGGAAAAATAATACCAACTAATAGACTTTTTGAAAAATCAGGTGATGGAAATAAAAGAAAACCAGTTATTAATCCTACAATTATAGATAAATATGCTGTTTTTTCAGTCAAATGTTTATTATAAAATCCATAAAAGACTGTAAGAACTGCGGCACAACAAAAAAGATCAGCTAATAAAAAAAGATATAAAATACTAAATCCTTTAGACGCTACAATAAAAGCTATAATTGATAGTATAATTATAAAATATTTAGAAATTATTAAATAATCAGTTTTTTTATTAAATTTAAACGTATTTTTTCCATCTACCACAACTAACTTAAATCAATTGGTCTTACTTCTAAACGAGTATCAATATTTTTGACAGTTTTTGCAGTTGGCTCAAATGGAGGAATTTTAGTTACTGAACTTTTGTATCAGCAGATATAGCGACCAAACCGCTAAAACCCATGAATAAAACAATTGGAATTATAGCTATAAAAGAAACTATTAAGCTTTTCTTTAAAATATCATTGTTTTTCGCGGCATAAACTCTTTGCCAATTTCCCTGGTGAAAAAGATTGGTAGCGGCAACTGCAATAAAAAAAGTTAAACCGGCTGTATAGTTTGGAATATAAGCGGCACTTAATAAATGAGAGTTATTTTGTTTGATAAATTCAAAAGAAAATTGATCTCCATTAAATGAAATTAAATAAGCAACTGACATTAAAAATAGTATCAAGACTATTATAGATTGAATTGTATCAGTGAAAATTGAGGCTCTTAAACCTCCATATAAAGTATAACTAAGTGTTGCAACCAAAACAATTAAAGCAGTAATCCATAAAGCTGTACCTGAAATGTAGTTTATTAGCATTGCAACCGCTGTTATTTCAGCACATAAAAATATGAACATGTAAAAAATAGTCATTACTAAAATTAATTTGAATAAACTCTTTCCAAATCTTTTTCTTAAAAATTCGATTAAAGTTTTTCCTTTTGGAAATACTTTTCTAATTTTTTTTCCGAGATAAATTAATACTATCATTGGAAAAGCAGTGCCTAACGCATAACCAATAACAGCTCCTATTCCTCCCCATGTTGCAGCAGATGCAGGGCCGAATAGTATCCAAGCGCCTAAAGCTGAAGCAATTAAACTTGTGGATAATGAAAAAAATCCTACACTTCTATTAGCTGTTAAATAATTGTTAAGCCCCTGATAATTTTTTGAATAAACCAATCCTATAAAAACAAAGATTAAACTTACCGTTATAACCAATATTAATGATGTTGATTGACTTAAAAAGTTTATTTTATCCACTGTTCTCCCCTTCTGAATTACCGGACAGGTTATTAGGGTTTAATCTCAGTCTCTCGACACCCCTTTTATTTAGAATATAATATATATTATGATATTAGAATAGGAAAATGTAACGAAGCAAGTTCTTCTAAACCTTCTGATAGCTCATGAATTCCTTCATAAGCAAAGTATATTGCTAAAATGGCAAGTAAAATGCTTGAGCCTCTAAAAAACATTCCGATTGGAACTAGTTTAGTAATCTTGTTTAATCCATAGTAAACACCAATTAATGTTAAAACTCCAATTATTGCTCCACCAAAAACTGGTACAGTGTTGTAAATACCGGAGCCAATCAAGGCTGCATAAAATAAAACGATTTCAAAACCTTCTCTTAAAATTGCAAGAAAAACTGTAAAAGATAAAATAAACGAACTTCCTGTTGCTACAGCTT
>LWDU01044710.1_pt1 | contig 12876 bp, 11 predicted proteins | sample 727161 | NCBI WGS metagenome assembly LWDU01 (sample SAMN04566230, study PRJNA314399) | hydrothermal vent metagenome | isolation source: deep sea hydrothermal plume seawater | place: Mexico: Gulf of California, Guaymas Basin | collected 2004-07-11 | reverse complement strand
GATATGGTTGGGGTTGTATCCAAAGTTTTGTTTAAATACTCGAGAGATGTTTTTTTAGACGGAAACAGAAAAGAGTTAATCTCATGTGCTGCTCTTGAAGAACAATTGAGTTTTATAAAAGGAAGGTTGCTTTTTGCGCTTTTTTGATGGATTGCTTGTGCGATGTATTCTTTGCCTGTTCCTGATTCCCCTAGGAAGAGCAGGGGGCTGTCTGATTGAGAATGAAATTTAATAGCCTTTTGTGTTTCAATTAGAGAGGAAAAGCCGAATGGCGTCGCGTTGGTTATTTTTGTGGCCCGTTTTTTTTTGAGTCCTAAAGCTTTTCAATAAAGTCAAAAGCCCCAAGCTTTGTCGCTTTTACCGCCGTATCAATGGTCCCATGCCCAGACATGACCAGGACCTCTATTTCAGGGTGATACGTTTTGACAGTTTTCAATACCTCAATTCCATCCATTCCGGGAAGCCAGACATCAAGCAATAGAAGGTCTGGCGGATCTGATTGAATCATGTCGAGTGCATTAAGTCCGTCTTCAGTTACAGAAACATCATAACCCTCATCCGATAAAATTTCTTTGAGGGAATTTGCAATATTCGTTTCGTCATCAACTACTAAGATGCGTTCTTTGGGCAAGCTAGTCTCCGAACTTGAAGGTTAAAAGGGTGTGCTCTATTTTTTGTATTCTAAATAAAAAATCCGTTCTCCGGCGCTAATAAACTTTTTTTCGTATTTGCTTTTTGGGATTCCTTCCTTCTGGAATAGGAATGTACCAAGACCATTTTTATTTTTCAACTGGTGATCTTTTTCAAAAAAATCAAGAATTTCCATGGCGTAAGCTTCGTGATCTGTTGCGATATGAATTTCACCACCGCACTTAAGTTTTTCGGCTAGACTTTTTATAAAATTCGGTTTGATCAACCTACGTTTATGGTGCCTTTTTTTTGGCCATGGGTCGGGAAAGTTTATGTAAACTCGATTGAGTTCTTCAGGGGCAAACAAGAGAGGAATTTTTTCTTTTGCGTCACCATATACGATACGGGCGTTGCAAATCTCATACTTAGCAATACGGGTGATGACTTTTCGGATTCCTTTGTGGTAAAAATCAATTCCAATAAAGTTTTCATTAGGTTCTCGAATTCCCATTTCAATGATAAAGTTTCCAACTCCAAACCCGATTTCTAGGTTTAATGGATTACGGTTGCCAAACAACTCTCCCCAGTCAGGTCTAGTATCGATGTCGAGAAAGTTGGAGCTACTTTCTGCGATTTCTTCAAATGAAATAAGATTTTTAAAAGACATTAGATGCTTAAGCCTGGTTGCCTTATGAGTTGTCGTGAATGGTTTTTACGCTAATAACTTCGTACTCTATTTTTTTTTCTGGGAGGGAAACTATTATTTCGTCCCCTTTTTGCTTTCCCATTAGGGCTCTTCCAATAGGGGAACCAGGAGAAATTTTCCCGGCATCGGGATCTACATCCTCGGGAAACACAAGGTGAAATTTTTTTTCTTCTCCGGTTTGAATGTCAGCGAGTAATAACGTGCTGCCTAACCCGGATCTGTCCCTTGATATTCTTTCTATGTTAAGCGAAGTAACATCGCTTATCCTTTTTTGCAATAGGGAAATTCTAGCTTGGAGAAATGTTTGCCTTTCTTTTGCAGCCTTATATTCGGCGTTTTCTTTTAAATCCCCATGTTCTCTTGCTACTAGTATTGCCTTTGGAATATCTACCTGCAACTCTTTTTGGGATTTCATAAGTTCATCATCGAGTTTCTTGATAATGGCCTGCTTCATGTAAATTTTCTCCAATTAAATTATGCGATTTCTATCATCAGATTAGTTACTCTATGTGTTCAATGCGTATTCTAAACAAGCCATTTCACCTTGCGCGAGATAAAATTAGGTGCGTTTTTTTGTTCTATTATGTTAATTTCATATTACTTATTCACGAACAAAGGTTTTTTTGTGATAAAGGTTTTCATTATCATATATACATACCCTGTCCCAGCAAGTGGTAATAGAAAACATAAATGTTGGGTAAGAGCTAATGCAATAGCTTGTTCTGGTTCTGCTTCATAGACACCAAGATTTCCAGGTGCTAATGGAATAATGGTTGCTAAGTTTAATGCGGCAAGGATCAGTAGTATACTCCAAATTGGCAGATCAACACCAAAACCCTTCTGTATAGACCAGATTGCTGACGCTTCCCCTAATTTCATTCCGTAAGCTAAAATTACACCATAAGAGAAAGTTTTGATGTTACGTAGTCCTTCTAATTGTTGTCCCCAGCGAGATATAAAGTCGATAGCTCTTTCTTTGAGTGTTTTGTTGGAATCCGTTCTTATTTTTTTGTAGGCATGAAAACGAAAAGAAAAATATAAAAGAATGCACGTGAAAATGAAAATGACCACGGTCAACCCAAGTATTCCCTTTTTAATTAAAAGTGGGAGTGGTGTAAGCCAGCTTACAATTAAAAGAACAGTCAGCTTGGCTATTCCTTCGGTGAGTTGATCAAGTGACATTACTGAAAGAGCTGCAGAGTGGCCAACGCCTTCTTTTTTTGCTAAAAGAAAAACTCCGTAAGCATGTCCTCCAGGAAATGGAAGCGTGTTCATCGCAGTGCTCATGAGCGCATTAATTTCAAACATTTCTTTGAATGTTACAAAAACTTTTCCAGGGAGAAAGACGATCCATTGCTTGGCCCAGAATATAAAAATTAAAAAATGCCCAGCAACACCGAGAAAAAGCCATAAGGGGTGAACTTGTTTGATGTTATTCCAGGCTTGTTCTAAATCTACTTCGCGAAAGCAAATATAGAGAAGCAAGGTCGCAAAACTCCACGCAATTAATAATAGGATTTTCTTTTGCTTTGAACCAGGCATTAAGATCAATGGTTTTTGTCTAGTTGGATTTTGCTTGTTTTTACTCAGAACTGGTTTTAATCGTGGTTTTTTATATAGACTCATTAATCTATGGTTTGACCTATTTCTTTTTTTTATTTTTTTCCTGCCACAAAATGAGCCAGTGCTGTAGTAATTTCAGTGGTTGGACACCTTGGAACTTTCTCCGTTTAAACTTTGGAGTTTGGTCATGTTGTATTTTTGCGATGACGGTAGCGCCAACGGCTTCCTCAATTACCACTCCACGTTGGGCATGCTCCAGTTTTTTTGATTCGCACTGGCCACGAAATGCAACCACTAGGCGGCAGTCTAAGGGCCGGTCCTCATAAATGATGCAGGCATGGTCTTCACCCAAAAAAGGGCAGGGCTGGTTGATAACCAGGCGGTGCCAATCGATTTGTTCTAAACTTTTTTTAGAGTGTAGTGTTTCGCGTACACGATCAATGGTACGTTTCGATCGTTCAATAACTTTTCCAAGGTTAATATTACTTTCCATGACATTATGTAGTATGCCATCCCATTCAACTTGTGTTGCTGCTACACCTGTATGGCAGCAATGGGCGCAACCTTTTGCACATTGTAGGTTGGGAGTATTTTTATGGGAGTGATTAAGTACTTGCCAAAATTTACGTAATGGAGGGATACCTTCAGACCGGGCAGCCTTAATGTGACCTTTTGTCAAGTTCTCGTAAGTATTTTGGATATCCTCCTCATTAAATTTTCGCCGAATATAATCAGCCAACTCCGATGAGTCTGACATTCCTTCTATGAATAGTCCGTTTGTGTCACTTTTGAGTTCCATGATCGCATCCTGATAATTTGTAATGTGGGCTTATAGTGGCACGCTATGGGTGGGAGTTATAATGTTTTTGAGGCTAAGTAGGACTTGCGGGAAACTATTCCTTTGTTTTTGCGACGTACTTGACTTGTAATTCGTATACGAGTTGCTCGAGAAGTTTTTTTTCATCTTCCTTGAGGTTGCCTTTTGTCTTTTCCCGCAACATAATTAACATATCTATTGTTTGTTGGACCGCGGGAAGGTTTACTTCTTTCTTACCAGTGGAGGGGTCGGGCATATCTCCTAAGTGATAGAAGGCGGACGACGTAAGAGACATGATAAATGCTGAAAAGTCGACTTGAAAAGGCTCGGTTTCTTTTTCTTTGGAGGAGTCTGTTTGTTTTTCCTGAACCTTGATATCTTGTTCATCTTGAAAAACAGCGTCATCTTCTGAAATTTGGGAAGAACGCTTGTCTTTAATGACAAAACCTTCGCCTTCTACATTTTCTTTTTCACTCATGGATGTCAATTTCCAAATTTAAGTGGTCATTCTTTTTGCTGGCCGATTAGTAGCTTTACAGATACTCCCAGCACAGTCATGATAAGTCCTAGCATCAGGGCAAGGTACCCTTCGCCCTCAATAAATTCCATGTAGGATTTTCCTGCGATGGGCCACTGCCGGATGATCCCCACCAAGATAAAAATTAACCCTAGGCCGATAAGGATTTTTTTTATTAAGTTTATGCTGTGTTCTTGTGTTTTCTCATCAACTTCATTTAGCATTTTAATAAGTTCTTAGTTTAATTAGGACATAAGTGGCCAGTTAATCTATAGGGAACTATAAAACGCTAACCAAATTTTTCAATCTCTAAATAGCCCGAGTGTCATTATTAAGAAATGCTAGCAGAACGGTTAAATTATGTCAAAATATAAGCCTTAGGTATATTAAACATACAATCAAGTGCCGATAAAATTTTAAATTTTCAGGTCTTGTATCCTTCTATTTTTGTTTCTTATTTTGCTCAACGTATGTTTAAGCAAATGGCATTCCCCTTATTTTTAGAAGAACAATATAAATCAACCGGGGAGAAGTTGGTTTTAGTCTTGGATCTGTTGCCTTTGAATACATAAGACTAAGGTTTGATGGAAATTGATTGGTTGGTATATCCCAACTTCTTATTCTACTAGGCTTAGGGGAGTTGTTTTTTTATGTTCCTGGGGAATCATTTGGGTTGCCCACTGAGCAAGTTGTTCGCGAGATATTTTTGCGTTGTGGCGAATATCTACCGGAAAATTTTGGTGTATCAGGATATTCTTAATCTGATGGGTATGCTTGTACTGACCACCCAACTCCAATAGTTCTTTAATAAGCAAGTTGCGGGCGGAATTATTTTTTAGTTCGCTGAAATGTTCTGGTTCTATTACGATAACAGGCTCTTGGTTCTTATTTTCACCTATACCAACTAGAGCGGACCGTTTTACCTTGGGGTGAATGTTGAAGATTCCTTCACATTGGATAGTGAATAATGTTCCGTCGGCTGTGCAAACGCGTTGATTTTTTCTTCCACAAAACCATAGTCGATTTTTGTCATCAATATAACCGACATCTCCCATACGGTGCCAGAGAGCGTTCCCATGGTCTTTTATTTTTGCTAACCGAGTAGCCTCGTTGAGGTTGAAATAACTTTGAGTTACCCAAGGACCTTTTACTACTATTTCGCCAATTTCTCCATGGGTTAATTCGATGGAATCCCCCCAATCAGGAATTGAATCATCAATGATTGCTATGATTCTAAGCTCTATGTCAGGAACTGTGTGACCAACGCAAATTCCGTATCCTTGTTGAGATTTTTTTAAAGTCTCTTCTAGAATTTCTTTGCGTTCGATGGTTGCGACAGGAAGTGCTTCTGTGGCTCCATATGGAGTGTGTATCTTCGCTTTGGGTGTCAGTATATGATCAAACCTTTCAATCAACGAACCAGGAATGGGTGCACCTGCCATTAAAATTCTGTTAAGAGAAGGAAGGTGTTGATTGTTTGAAATACAATAACGGCTGATTGTGTCCCATAATGCCGGCGAACCAAACCCGCTAGTCACTTTATATTGGGTGATCGTATTTAAAATTTTTTCAGGGTCAACTTTTGCGGGGCGAGTGAAATCCATTTGGGGGAGAATTGATGTCATGCCGATTCCCACTCCAAACAATGAAAATAGTGGGAAGGTAGAAAGATCTATTTCTCCGAATTGGATCTTGTAGCAGGAACGTAGCACCTCTAGTTGCCGGGAAAACATCTCGTGGGTATATACAACTCCTTTAGGAGAACCGGTGCTTCCACTTGTAAATAATATGGCCGCAGGATCATTAGGAAATGTGTCATCATAAGTAAAGCTAGGTTTAGCCATGTTATCGATATCTCTAAGGGTACACCCTTTCCAAAACCAGCATGAGTTGGTAGTGACCCTGTGTTTCAAGTTGCGAAAATATTTTTGGAAAAACATTAATGCTAAATGAACGGCTGGGGTCGCAATGATTCCCTGCGCTTCGGTTTTCTTGGTGCACCTTAGAAAATTTTTTTTCCCTAATCCGGGATCAATGAGTATTGGTATCGCTCCCGCTTTAAATAGGGCAAATGCAACAGAAATGAACTTTATGCTGAAAGGAATAAATAGTAGAACACGATCACCTTTTTTAAATCCGTATTGGTTTAGCCCTGAAGCAATGCGGGAACTCTCATCATCTAACTCTTTAAATGAAATGGAAGTGCCGGTATGCGATTCGGTAATCGCTGTTTGATTTGGGTGGTTTTGCGCGACGCGTTCAAGTGAAAAAGCTATGTTATGGCGCGCCTGTTTCATGATTGCCTACGGCAGGTTCAAGGTTTCCTTGACCAAAGGTACGGTCACTTTCTTTTTCTGGATATAAGATGCTTGATTGATGCTAGTTATAGCATGCTTAATCGATATGAAATCTCTTGGCATGCGCGTGAGGAGATAGACTATTACTTTTTCGGGTAAAACCAGTCTAATATCCTTCGCTAGTTTGGCAATGATCTTCGCAGTTGTTTTGTCGTCAATGGGCTTAAGTTCCGTAGACATGCCCCACTGAAAACGTGATATTAGATAGTTTTCCGTGTTTTTTAATTTTGCAGGGTTAAAGTTGCCGGCGAATGCAATTTTTTTTTCTTTTTCAATAAGAGAGTTGATGATGAGATAAAGTGTTTCTTGAGAAGTACGCTTCCCATCAATATAATCTACCGCATCGAGTAGAAATAGGTCGATGTTGGAAAGAATTGATAACAATTCTCTTGAAGAGCCATTCGAACTTTCGTCTGTTTTTTTTACAAAGTCTGAACCGTGAACATACAGAACTTTTTTATTCATAGAAGCAGACTGATTCCCAATGGAAAGTAGAAGGTGCGTTTTGCCTAGATTTTTACTGCCAAAAAAATATAGTGTATTAAATGGGGATGAATCACTGCAAAATTGGCGGGCTGCATCAAAGGCGATCTTTGAACCATCTGAAACGATAAAATTTGAAAATGAGTATTCAGACTGCGTGGGAAAATCCAATATAAGCTGGCGCGGTAATGGGTCCTTATCAAGCATTATGGTTGCTTTGTCTGGTAGAAAAAAAGGGTGGTTTTCTTACACCTGAAGATGGAATCATTTAGATTGCATTTGTACTGGCCCTATTTGTATTTCTACGATAGATCGACTGAATGAGCGCGGTCTAATGATAACCGTGCAGACCCAACCTTCTTTTCTGTAGTTTAAAATCGTGTCAGTGCTTGCCATCGAGTTTGTGAGCGTCCATCCTTTATTTATCATTTCATTCTGGTAGAACTCAACCGTTGGTTTTAAACCCGCGGTTCCATTAAAGAACAGGCGTCCAACTTTCATGTCATTACTGCCTGTTTCGTAAATAAATGATTTTGATTGGTCTCTGTTAAAACCATTAGGAACCGGAACGTCGAGGAAGGGGAGAGCATTGTTTATGATTGCAGGTTCCGGTGGAACTTGCTTTTCGAATTGATCCAACCCAGCACAACCGTTGAAAAAAGCAAGAGACGAAAAAATGATTATTCCTGAAAAAACAGTTGATAGGTTATATTTAATTATTTCCAAAAAAAGATCTCCCTAAATAAACAATTGTTAGGCCAGCTAACATCAAGGCAAAGCCGATGATTCTTAAAACCTGATCAGGAACCTCCCCGATTTTTTGAGCGAAAATTTTCACCTGAGAAGGGGCGCAAAAGTAAGGGACCCCTTCGAAGATCATCACTAGCCCTAGAGCAGACAGAAAAAGACTCATAAATATATGCCGCTTTTGTAGAATAAGGTTATAATGGGACCCTGCATAGGGTTCTTTTTTTTACGTATGTAAAGATCGATTTAGGCGCTATGCCCAATATTTTTTTTGGGCGGTGTTACAGGTGAAGCATTTAATACTATTGACAATTATCTTGAAAGTAGAAGGTGGAGTCAATAAAAATTTAGGTGAGCGGGAATAGGGGTTGTTAATAAATAATTTGGCGTTATATAATATTTAAATGGTTAACATTCATTATATTTTGTTGAGTTTTCTTTACTCCTGTGTAGGTTTGTTAGGTGATTTTCGATTTACTCTATAAGGCTATTAAATAAAAAAAACTGGAAGTTTTAGTGATAGGCTTAGATTTATAAGGAAGAAAAGCGTTAAAAGTTTTTAGGGGAAGCATCAATAAAATTTTTTATTAAGGAGCGAGATTTTCTGATGAATTTTAATATCACTAAGATTGTGTTCCCATGGTTTTTTCTTGTGGGTTTTTGCTTTCCTATTTCATTTGATGTTGAAAATAACTCTTATCAATCGATGGGTCGGGCGTGGGCCCTGAGTTCTGTATCTATGCCATTGACGAGTAACACTTTTGTCGATATTGCAAAACAACATAACCCAGCTGTAGTTAATGTCAGCGTGAAGGCAAAGACACGGAAGACTAGTGATAGATTTAAGAATCCCGGACATCGAGGACAGAAGGATCAGTTTCGTGACTTCTATGATAAATTTTTCAAACAACAACAACGACCAGGTCAAGGTAAGCCTCCCCGGAGAGGAGGAACTGGATCAGGATTTATCATTGATGCGGATGGATATATTTTAACTAACAATCATGTCGTTGAAGGAGCTGATGAGATTCTCGTTAATCTAGACGACGATAATGAATATACTGCGAAGTTGATCGGTACTGACCCTAAAACTGATATTGCTTTGATCAAAATTAACAGAGAAAACGGTGACAATACGCCTTTTCCTTATTTGCGTATGGGTGATTCCGATAAATTAGAAGTTGGAGAATGGGTAGTAGCTATTGGTAACCCATTCGGGTTACCCCATACCGTAACAGTAGGCGTTGTTAGTGCCAAGGGTAGAAATATAGGTGCGGGTGCTTACGACGAATTTATCCAAACAGATGCGTCTATTAATCCTGGGAACAGTGGTGGTCCGTTGATAAACATCAAGGGAGAAGTCATAGGTATCAATACAGCTATTATATCGGGGGGTGGCCCTGGTGGTGGAAATGTTGGAATTGGTTTTGCCATTCCTGCAAATTTGGTTAAATCAATCTTAACCGATTTGCGCGAAAAAGGAAAAGTTACACGAGGATGGTTGGGTGTGATGATTCAAAAAATCACACCAGACTTGGCTAAATCATTTTCACTCAAAGATAATAAAGGTGCTTTGGTAGGAGATGTTATTCCTGAGGGTCCAGCGGCTAAGGCAGGAATACAGCGCGGGGATGTGATTGTTGAGTTTAATGGTTACAAGGTAAATAATATGGAGCAATTGCCAAAAATAGTAGCGCAAACAACCCCAGATACGGATGTCAATGTTGTAGTTGTTCGTGACGGGAACTCGGTGACACTCAATGTTCATATTGCAATACTAAAAGATGGTGAACAAAAATTAGCACAAGGAGGCGCTACAGAAGATCCATTAGGTATGCAAGGGCAGGACATAACACCTGAATTAGCTCAGAGCTTAGATTTGGGCAGTGAAGAGGGCGTTTTAGTGTCAGATGTTACGGCAGGACAATCTGCTGCAGAAGCAGGGATTAAGCGTGGCGATGTTATTACAGAAATTGACCGAAAACCGGTCAAGAATATGTCCGAGTATAAACGTTCACTTGGTGCTATTAAAAAAGGACGTACAGTTTTATTTCTTATCAAAAGGGGTGGAACAACCATTTACATAGCAGTTAGGATTAAATGATATTGCAGCATTTGCTGCTAGTTAAAGAATTGCTTTTCTTCTAACGGCAAGCCTTAAGGCTTGCCGTCTTCAGTTTTTCTCAATGAATTATTCTCAGGTTTTCGTAAAATTACTCATTTTAATCATTTTCTTGTTTGGATCTGTTAGTTGGGCGGAAGAGGGTGCCCGCAGAACCCCAATTGTTAAGGCAGTAGAGAAAATAGGGGCCTCTGTTGTTAATATTAATACGGAAGAAGCTGTACCCGCAGTACGAAATCCATTTAGAGATTCACGTAATCCATTTTTTGATCAATTTTTCAAAGAATTTTTCCCACGTTTAAATAATAACCGCAGGAGTCTTGGATCCGGTGTAATCATTCATCCTGAAGGGTATATTCTCACAAATGAACACGTTGTCGCAAAAGCAACTAGTATTAAAGTAACCCTTATAGACAAACGTGAATTTGATGCGCGCTTAGTAGGCGCAGATATTAAGTCTGATTTAGCAGTCATTAAAATTAAAACTAAAGAAAACCTGCCTCATGTCGACTTGGGTCGATCGGATGACTTGATGATTGGGGAAACAGTGATAGCGATCGGAAACCCTTTTGGGCTCCAACATACGGTAACTACAGGAATTATAAGTGCTCTTCATCGTAGTATTAAGGGGGGCAAAAATCGAGTTTACAGGGGGTTTATTCAGTTGGATGCTTCAATCAACCCTGGGAACAGCGGTGGTCCTCTCCTCAATATTAACGGCTCGCTAATTGGAATCAACACGGCTATTTTTAAACAAGCCGAAGGAATTGGCTTTGCTATTCCTATCAACAAGGCTAAGCGAATTATCAACGACCTTATTCGCTATGGCAAAGTTCGGCGTGGATGGTTAGGCGTATCAGTGCAAGGTATGACTAAGGAAATGCTCCGTTTTTTTCATATTGATAGAGTAAGAGGTGTGGTTGTCACGCAAATTATGGAAGGAAGTCCTGGCGCACGAGCTGGTTTAAAGCGAGGGGATGTTATTTTGTCTTTAGAGAATAATGAGGTCAGTGATAAGTCTGACTACAGCGAGCGAGTTTCAACTTACCCAGTAGGGAATATAATTTATATGAAAATATTGCGGGACGGTAAGGAGATGTCTGTTTCTTTGAAAGTTTCGTTGCTTCCCGAAAGTCGAGTGGTTAACTACGTACAAAATTGGTTGGGGTTTACTGTGAATGAAATTCGACAATCATTAGCGAGAAAATATCGTTTGGCAACCAATCAAGGTGTTGTTGTGACAAGCGTGACTCCAAACAGCGTGGGTGGTAAGATAGGGATTCAGTCAGGGGATATCATTCGTCAGGTCAATCAGGTAAGAATTGAAAATGAAAAAGACTTTAGGGCAGCTATAGTGAAGGCCGCAGGGCGTGACAGTATTCTTATTCTGGTTCAAAGAGGGCGGAATGGATACTACGTGACGTTGGAACCTTGATCTTCCACATAATCAATTGTCTAGGTACAAAGGGAAAGCATACGAGCTATAAACCATCTTGATTTCTAAGAAAGTACTTGTCTGCAATAGAAGTTCACTTTTTAGCATACTTCTTACACGCTTTGAAATTTTTCTCGTTACGTCCGGTGAGTGTTCTAAAACCTGGTGGCTTAGATGACAAACTCCTTCCAGATAGTAGAAACGCACTAAAATCATGACTGTTTTTTATGTTAATTTTGTGCAGTGGTCATTTAATTCTTGGTGTAGGTAGCTCACGAAATAATTGCCATGTTAAAACAGAGCAAAAGACAAATTGAACTTTTGCGTAAGGATATTAGGCAACACGATATTCTTTATTACGTAAATAATAGCCCCGTGATTTCAGATCGTGAGTACGATTTGCTAATGCGGGAGTTGCAAGATCTAGAAGAAAAATTCCCCGAGTTTGTTTGCAAGGAATCCCCGACTCAGAGGGTGGGCGGTAAGGTATCTAAAAAATTCAATACCGTGACGCACAACACCCCAATGCTTAGTCTCGATAATACATACAGTGTTGATGAGTTGAGAGAGTTTCATGCAAGGATTCTTAAAGGCTTGGGAAACTTTGTATTGAAAGACATCGAGTATTTTGTGGAACTTAAATTCGATGGTCTGGCGGTAGTGCTTACTTATGAAAATGGAGTTTTTGTTCAAGGAGCGACTAGGGGGGATGGAAAAGAGGGTGAGGATATAACAGCCAATTTGAGGACCATCAAATCTATCCCGCTCACTATCCCAATGGACAAGGAAAAAATTGACTTTTTAGAAGTGCGGGGCGAAGTTTTTATGCCTCGAGAAAGTTTTCGGGAACTCAATAAAGCTAGGGAGAAAGATGATAAACCGCTATTTGTAAACCCCAGAAATGCCGCCGCAGGGTCATTGCGTTTGTTGGATTCTGTAATTACTGCTTCTCGAAAACTTGATATTTTTGTTTATGGTATAGGCATGGAGTCTGCTCGCGTCAAGACTCACAGCGGTACTCAGGATATGTTGCAAAGGTTGGGATTTAAGTTAAACGTGAACCGCTACATTTGTGGGACATTTGAGGGGGTTCTGCCTTATATAGACAAATGGAGGATTGCAAAAAATAACCTAAAGTATGATGTTGATGGGTTAGTGGTTAAGGTCAATTCTTTGGATTTTCAAAAACAATTAGGTGCAACTTCTAAGTTTCCACGATGGGCAGTCGCCTACAAATATGAGGCAGAAAAAGCAGAGACAAAGGTGGAAAATATTGTTTGTCAGGTTGGGCGGACGGGGGCGATAACCCCTGTAGCACTCCTCACTCCTGTATTTATTTCTGGTTCAACAGTTAGTCGTGCCACCTTGCATAACGAAGATGAAATCCAGCGAAAGGATATACGCGTTGGCGATAGGGTAGTGATAGAAAAATCTGGGGAGATTATTCCAAAAGTAGTTAAGGTGATCCAATCGACTAAGGTGAAACGAGGTCCCTCGTT
>LWDU01042049.1_pt1 | contig 12876 bp, 8 predicted proteins | sample 727161 | NCBI WGS metagenome assembly LWDU01 (sample SAMN04566230, study PRJNA314399) | hydrothermal vent metagenome | isolation source: deep sea hydrothermal plume seawater | place: Mexico: Gulf of California, Guaymas Basin | collected 2004-07-11 | reverse complement strand
TTAATTGTATACAGACAGTTAGGCGATGACATCGCTATCATCCGTATTCTTCATGAAAGTGTTGATGTTGAAGAGAGGCTTGAATAAGGAAACGCTTTGTAAGTAAAGTGTCTAACCATGTGCTTTAAGTTATTGATTAATAAAGGGCGTGTTTGGCGCAAAAGGTTAGACAATAAATAGTGATATATCATTAATATCAATTGGTTAGAGTAAAAACAAACCAGTCTGGGGGACTGGTGGTCGGAGGTTCGAATCCTCTCGTCCCGACCAAAAATCTCTTTTATATCAAATGGTTAAGTAATTAACTCTTGTTTTAACTTAGAGTTTTGGTTAGACATGCAACAATTTTGGTTAGACAATTGTAATTAGTAATCAATAAAATCAATGAGTTATATAAAAAGCCGCTAGTCATTAAGACTGGTAGTCAAATTTAACTAGGGATGCTTTTCTAGATTGGATTTTCTTGTTTTCCTAAGAGCTGAAAAGCGTAAAATACTCATAATTAATTTACAAATACTAACCTCATGAACTCTCCAATTGGTAATGAGCTTATTACGGCGATTGTTCTGTCTGGCGGTGAAGCGAGACGAATGGGTGGTGGTGAGAAGGGGGTCTTACCCTTCGCTGGTAGACCCATGATCAGTTACGTTATCGCTACATTAGAGAGTTTAGACGATACGATTGAAACAATCTTGATTAATACCAATGACCCAGGTTGTTATGAGCAGTTCAAGCAACGGACTCTTTCAGATAATTTAACAGAAAATATTGGACCGTTAGCGGGGGTTGAAGCTGGTTTGGTCAATATCGAGAGTGGTTATTTGTTGGTTGTGCCTTGTGATGCTCCTTTGGTGTCTTCTGAACCCATTGTTCGTTTGATTAACGCGGTTAGCAGCACCGACGCTAATTGTGCAGTAGTGCATGACGGAGATCGGATGCAAACGACGTTTGCTATCTTTCATGTAAACCAACGGTCTGCGTTACAAGCATATTTAAAACGCGGTGGCAGGCGTTTAATGACGTGGTATAAAGAGCAGAATGCGGTTGAAGTTGATTGTTCTGATTTGAATAATGTTTTCGTCAACATCAACACGCAAAAAGATCTTGCGAGTGCGGAGGCGTTGTTTCTTGAATAAAGAAGTAATGCACACTATTTAATCAGAAGAATGATTATATTCGCCGCGATACTCAACAAAGCTAACCCCTTCCAAAAGCCCAATGGGTTACGTTCAATAAGTGGTTTATGGGCGATTTCTATAAACGCTTTATTGGGGTGTGATAAGTCGCAGATGAATTCTGATATTTCTTCATATCGATTTGTTGGGTTTTTCTTTACTATTTTTCTGATGGCACCATCTACCCAAAGCGGGATGTCTGAATCAATATCGAGAGCCGACATATAGGTTAATTTGCTCAGAGATTTTTCACCGTATTTTTCGGTAAACGGTACTTTTCCGGTTAGCATTTCATAGCTGATGATGCCTAACGAAAAGGCATCTGATAGGTAGGTGGCTGGCTGACCTAACAAGCATTCAGGTGCTGTGTACAGCTGAGTTCCAAGTAAGTTGAGGCGGTGAATGGGGGATGCAGTTTCTTCGACGCCAGCAACTTTTGTAGAGCCAAAATCAATGATTTTCACCGTGCCTTGTGAGTCAATAATGATGTTTTCGGGTTTTAGATCTTGGTGAATCATCTCTTTGCGATGGAAGGCGCGTAAGCCGCGAGCAATTTGTTCGATAATGTCCCTGACTTCATTCAAATTTGGTAATGGGTTGTCATTCATCCACTGTCGTAATGTTTGGCCTTCTATATATTCGGTTACGTAATAAAGAAAGTGGCGGGTTCGAGTTTGTTCAACAATTTTCAAGACATGGTTGTTGTCGATACGTCGGCCGATCCATTCTTCATTTACGAACATATCAAGAAAGGTGGGGTCGTCAGAATAGTTTACCGAGGGCGTTTTAATCACTACAGACATGCCTGTTTCTTCGTCTGTTGCTAAATAGACCTGGGTACGCGCGCTGGCGTGCAATTCGCGTTCAATGCGATAACCGTCCAATACCATGCCGGCGTTGAGGTCGGGCGGGAAGGGAAATTCGGTTAATTTACGGTAAATTTCTTCTTCGTTCACTTGGGGTGGTTGGTTAAAGCGAACGATTTGACAGGTCACGTTATCGTCACTGCCATTTTTCATTGCTAAGGTAGTTATTTCTCGCGCCGCACGGTCTAAATTATCCGTGTTGTCGGTTATTTTTTTCAGTAGAGAGGCGTCATTCACGTATTCATGAACACCGTCAGTCGACAGTAAGAAGGTGTCGCCGGCTTCTAAAAGAAAATTGTTGTAGTCAATCTCTAAGTGCGACTCAATACCCATCGCGCGGGTTAAGTAATTTTTTTCTTTCGATACCCAAAACCGATGATCATTGGTGAGCAGTTCCAGCTTATTATCACGAAGCCGATAAATGCGCGTATCACCAATATGAAACAAATACACGGTTGATGATTTGATAATCAAGGCACTCATCGTAGTGGCTAAGCCCTTGTAATGGTCGGTCCCCTGCTGCGCCATGCTTAGCATCCAGCGGTTGGTTGCCATCAATACTTTTTGAACAGAGGTTTTTACTGTCCACGAATCTGGCGTACAGTAATAATCGCTTAGTAGGCTTTTAACGCAGGTTTCGCTAGCTAGTTTGCCGGAATCACAACCGCTCACGCCATCGGCAATAACGATAGCTATACCCTTGTGCTCAAGCACAGGCGATTCAGGCAGTAACATGCCATAGCTGTCTTGGTTTTCATCCTTTAGGCCTTTGTCGGATGACTGGCCAAGGTCTATGAGAGCGTCTGCTTGCATTAGTTCTTTGTGTTAAGTGACATCAATTAATTGTACGGTACCATCGTCTAATACTTCAGCGGTTTGACCTTTAGGCTCGTCTAAAAAGATGAACATACATAAAAGCACAATCGCTGCCGTAGAGCCAATGACTATAAAGAATGTTTGAGGTGAAACAAAGGACAATACAGTCAGAAAGACTAACCCTCCAACGTTACCATACGCGCCCACCATGCCAGCAATTTGGCCTGTCATGCGGCGCTGAATAAGCGGTGCCATTGCATACACTGCGCCAGAACCACCTTGAGAGCATAGCGCGCAAAAAATTGTGCAAATCACCACGATAGGAATCGCCCAGCTTGAATTGATTTGGCTCAGTATAAGAAACGACAAGGCAATGCCAGTGAACAGGGTGATTAAAGACATTTTGCGGCCAATTTTATCGCTAAAGATGCCGCCGCCTGGTCGTGCAATGAGGTTCATCACCGGGTAAATGCCGGCCAATAAACCTGCAGTAATTGGTGGTAGGCCAAACATGTCAACGTACAGCAACGGGAGCATCGAAACCAGCGCTAACTCTGAGCCAAACGTAACCATGTAAGCTAGGTCTAAAATGGCGACTTGTTTAAATGAATAACGGAACATGTCCGGCACGTCTTTAGTGAATATGTCTTTATTTACTTTGATAATTTGCTTTGCTTGATACAGATAGATAAGGGCGATCACTACATAAGCAATGAGGGTTGTTTGCGTAGTTAACCAAGCCATACCCGTTGGTGATAATTTCCATATCAATAATGCTAATGCACCATAAATGGGCATGCTCATCAGTAGGTAAATCACCAAGTCGGCTTTGCTGGTAACTTCCATGCCACCCACTTTTTTAGGTTTAAAATAAGTTGAGCCTTTTGGGGTGTCCGTTACGGTTAAGTAGAAAAAGATACCATAGAAAAAAGCCATTGCAGCGGTAACACTCAGCGCATAACGCCAGCCGTCTTCGCCACCAAAAGCAAGAGCCAGTGCCGGTAATAACATCGCGGAGGCTGCAGAACCAAAGTTACCCCAGCCACCATAAATACCTTGAGCAATGCCCGTTTGCCTAGCCGGGAACCATTCGCCAATCATGCGGATGCCCACGACAAAGCCTGCGCCTACAAAGCCCAGCATAAAACGCGCTAAGGCCAGTTGTTGAAAGGTTTGCGCCCATGCAAAAAATAGGCATAAAAAGCTCGATAGCAGCAAAATTCCGGAGAACATCCGACGCGGTCCGTAACTATCGACCATCATGCCGACGACGATACGGGCAGGTATCGTTAGCGCCACGTTAAGTATCAGTAAAACAGACACTTCTTGTGAGCTTAGGTCAAACACCTCACGAATAACGGCCATTAGGGGTGCGTGGTTAAACCAGACCATAAAACTAATAAAAAAGGCGAGCCAAGTACTGTGCAAAATACGCATATTTCCTTTTAGTGATAATAAATTAAGCTTTCGTGACATTGCTATTAAATCTCCATTTTGAATAAATGCTGCAAAGCAATAGGTGTGCCAAAAAGCTACTCTGTTGTTTTCTATTGGAATTTTAATAAATAAATTTCATGTGATTATCGCGGTGCACCATAATGTTGCATCGCAGCTATATACTGCGCTGCAATAGAGCATTATTGTTTATAAGTGTGATGAAAAAGCACCTTATAAAAAATTATTAGAAGATATTTCAAAGCCTTAGGTGTAATAAAAAATGTTGGCATGCAACATGCTATAGAGCCAGCAAACCTAAGTAAGTTAAGTGGAAAAATTAAGTATGAGTGATAAAAAGCAACTGGTTGTTATTGGTAATGGCATGGTGGGACACAAGTTTCTGCAAGCGATGACCCAAAGTGAAGCGATGCAGGGGTATGAGATAACAACGTTTTGTGAAGAAACACGCCTAGCGTACGACAGAGTTCAACTATCGTCTTATTTTAATGGCAAAACGGCAGACGATTTGTCGTTGGTAGAGCCAGGTTTTTTTGAAGATAACAACATCACGGTACATATTGGTGACGCAGCGATTGAGGTTAATCGAGAAAGCCAAACGGTCACCTCGAAAAATGGTTTAACCATCGTGTACGACAAGCTGGTGTTAGCAACGGGATCATCGCCCTTTGTGCCACCCATTCCAGGCCATGAAAGAGAAAATTGTTTTGTGTATCGCACCATTGAAGATTTAGAAAAAATCTCAGCAGCAGGCAAAACAGCTAAGTCAGGCGCTGTAATAGGTGGTGGCTTACTGGGGCTGGAAGCAGCCAAAGCATTAAAAGACATGAATTTGGAAACGCATGTTATTCAATTCGCCTCTCGCTTAATGAACATGCAGATAGATGAAGGCGGCGGTTCGATGCTCAGCCAAAAAATGGAAGGCTTGGGCGTTAATATTCATACCGACAAAAACACCTCATTGATTGAAGCGGGTGAGACGGCCGTTCATAAATTAAATTTTTCGGATGGTGAATCCATCGAAGCCGATATTATTCTGTTTTCGCCGGGTATTCGCCCGCGTGATGAATTGGCACGTGAATCGGGTATCGATATTGGCGAGCGTGGTGGCATCGTTATTAACGACCAATGCCAAACATCCGATGAGAACATCTTCGCAATTGGTGAGTGTGCGCTTTGGAATAACATGATTTACGGTTTGGTTGCGCCGGGCTACAAAATGGCACAAGTGGTTGCAGACCAATTATCAGACACGCATAACGCCTTCGAAGGTGCTGATATGAGTACCAAATTAAAGCTCATGGGCGTTGATGTAGCGAGCATTGGTGATGCACACGCAAGCACAGAAGGTTCTAAGGTATATACCTACGTTGATGGGTGTGAAGAAATTTATAAAAAAATCGTCGTTAGCGAAGACAATAAGCGTTTGTTGGGCGCTGTGTTGATTGGTGACACCGTTGATTACGGCACGCTATTGCAATTAAAGCTGAATGATATGGCGCTGCCTGAGTATCCTGATTCACTCATTTTGCCACAACGTGACGGTTCTGGTGCAACCGGTTTAGGGGTTGAAGCACTGCCAGATGCTGCGCAAATTTGTTCTTGTTTTGATGTGTCAAAAGGTGCGCTTTGCCAAGCGGTATCAGATGGCGCAACAACAATGGGCGCGTTAAAAGAGTGTACTAACGCCACAACGGGTTGCGGTGGTTGTACTGCGCTAGTGGGGCAGGTACTGAATAAAGAACTCGAAAAAATGGGCATGGATGTCAACACAGACCTGTGTGAACATTTCGCCTATACACGCCAAGATTTATACAGCCTTATTCGTGTGGGCAACATCAAAACATTTGATGACTTACTGGAGCAACACGGCAAAGGGCATGGGTGCGATATTTGTAAGCCAACAGTAGCATCTATTCTAGCGACGTGCTGGAACGACCACGTATTAGACAAACCGCATGCGGGCTTACAAGATACAAACGACCGATTCCTCGCTAATATTCAAAAAAATGGTACCTATTCAGTTGTGCCACGTATTGCTGGCGGTGAAATTACGCCGGATAAACTGATCGCTTTAGGTGAAGTTGGTAAGAAATATAATCTGTACACCAAGATTACCGGTGGTCAACGAGTGGATTTGTTTGGTGCGCGCCAAGAAGAGCTACCTGAAATATGGAAATTGTTGATTGATGCCGGTTTTGAAACAGGCCATGCCTACGGAAAATCATTACGTACGGTTAAATCCTGCGTCGGTAGTACTTGGTGTCGTTATGGCGTTGCCGACAGTGTCACAACGGCCATTAATTTAGAAAATCGTTACAAAGGTTTACGTTCGCCACACAAACTAAAGTTTGCGGTATCAGGCTGTACTCGTGAATGTGCTGAAGCACAGAGTAAAGACGTGGGCATTATTGCTACCGAGAACGGCTGGAATTTATACCTGTGCGGTAATGGCGGCATGAAGCCTCGTCATGGCGATTTGTTTGCCACAGACCTTGATGACGAAACACTCATTAAATACATCGACAGGTTCTTGATGTTCTACGTAAAAACGGGCGACCGTTTACAGCGCACATCGACTTGGATGATGAATTTAGAAGGCGGCATTGACTACTTGCGAGAAGTGGTGATTGAAGACTCGCTTGGTCTGTGTGAAACCTTTGAACAAGAAATGCAGACGGTTATTGATACCTATCAATGTGAGTGGAAAACGGCGGTAGATGATGATGCGAAAGCCAAGTCATTTAAAACATTTGTGAACTCAGAAAAAGGCGACAGCCAAATCGTATTTGTACCGGAACGTGATCAAGTACGACCAGCAAATAAAGAAGAGCTGGCAACGGCACTAGGCCAATAGGGGTTATGACTATGCAAACAGCAGTAATTGAGCAACAAATAGATATCTGTGCATTAACAGATTTAATTGAAGGTGCAGGCGTAGCGGCGCTAATTGACGATGTGCAAATTGCATTGTTTTATGTGAAAAAAACAGAGCAAGTTTTCGCGTTAAGTAACTACGATCCATTCAGTGAAGCGCAGGTGTTATCTCGTGGAATTATTGGCAGCATCGGCGATGATTTAGTCGTTGCGTCACCCATCTACAAACAACATTTTAATCTGGTAACGGGGCAGTGCATTGAAGACGAGAGTGTTTCAATCGACAGCTATCCAGTACAAATTAATAACGGTCGCGTTCTTCTCGGCGTATCAAACTAAAAGGGTTACAGATGAACTCAACGTATTACACATTAGATGTTTTTACCGATGTAACATTTCATGGTGCACAAGTGGCCGTTTTTCCACAAGCAGAGACATTAGCTGAAGAGTCTTTGTTAAGAATTGCCAGTGAGCTGAACCTATCAGAAACCGTGTTTATTTATCCAATAGACAGCAACACGTTTAAGATGAGGATTTTTTCACCAACGGGTGAAATTGATTTCGCAGGCCATCCCATTTTAGCAGCAGCACACGTGTTGGCTGAAACGGGTCAACTATCGCTAGATGGCGACTACACTAGCATTACCTTCAAGCAGAACAAACAAGACGTTACGGCAAATATTTCAGTTAATGAAAAAGGCGCTAAATTCGTTCAATTTACCCTGCAAAGTGATCCGGTTGTTGACCGTTATACACCACCGAGTTCGGAACTTTCAAAACTGTTGTCAATTGATGAAAGCGACATTGACCATACGAATTACCACACCCGTTTGGTGTCTGGCGGCTTGCCGTATTTAGTCGTGCCGGTTAAGTCACAACAGGCGGTGCGCAAAGCGCGTTTTGACATCAAAGCATGGAGTCAATCCAGTGCACCAGCAATGGCAGCACAAGAGATTTTATTGTTTAGCCCTAAAACAAATTCGGCAGACAGTAACTTCCATGCACGTTTACTGGGCCCAAACATTGGCTTTAACGAAGATCCGCCTATTGGTTCGGCGATGCCAACATTCGCTGGGTATTTAGCATCGCACGATCATATTCGTGAAGGGACTTACAGTTTCGCTATTGACAGAGGCACAACCGACAAACGCAGGAGCTTATTACATATTGAAATGGATAAACATGCCAGCCGGCCTGTGACTTTGCGGGTAGGCGGGGATTCGGTTTTAGTTAGTAAATGCGAATTATTTAGTGCTTAAGTAGGACACTAGAATGTTATTTGGACGTAATCGGAAAAACCCTATTAAAATGGTCGATAAAAAGGCCGAAAAATGGACCTATGCAACATGTGGTTACTGTTCAGTAGGTTGTTCCATTGAAATTGGCACCAATGCTGATGGCAAAGTCGTGGGTTCAAGAGGCGTGGGCGGTGCGGATGTTAATCGCGGTAAATTATGCGTGAAAGGCATTTTTGAATACGAATTATTTAATTCATCTGGCCGAGGCGATAAGCCGTTACTGCGCGACAGTATTGTGGATAGTTATAAAGAAACCGATTGGGATAATGCGACATCGGTCATGGCCAATGAAATTAATCGCATTCAGGAAACGTACGGCCGTGATGCATTCGCTGTCGTTTCAACCGGCCAATTACTCACAGAAGAATTTTATACGTTGGGTAAGTTAACGCGCGGAGTCATAGGTACCAATAATTACGATGGCAATACCACCTTGTGCATGGCCTCGGCTGTTTCGGGCTATAAACGCTCATTTGGTTCAGACGGCCCACCTGGTTGTTATGAAGATTTTGAACACACAGACTGCTTAATGGCTTGGGGTTCAAACTTACCTGAACAACACCCGATTATTTATTGGCGCCTACAAGAAGCACGTGAAAAGCGAAGCTTTCCACTCATTGTTATTGACCCACGAGTCACCATGTTGGCGCAAAAGGCAGATATTCACTTAGCCGTAACACCGGGTACCGATGTCGTACTGCAAAACGCATTAATGCATGTGATTCTTAACGAAGGTTTAGAAGATAAAGCGTATATAGAAGCCAATACCGTTGGCATTGATGAGTTAAAAGCCGAGGTTCAGAATTACGATCCAACAACGGCCGCAGCCATTTGTGGTATTGATGAAGACACGATTCGAAATGTCGCGCGTATTTTTGCCAAAGCAAAAACGGCGATGGGTATTTGGACGATGGGTATCAATCAAAGTACGCACGGTTCAGACGGTGTAGTGGGCATTAATAACCTGAGCTTAATTACCGGAAATATTGGTAAACCAGGTGGCACTAGCTTGTCTATTACCGGGCAATGTAACGCGATGGGTACGCGCGAGTGGTCGTCCTGTTCTGGTTTGCCGGGTTATCGCTACTTAGAAAATGAACAAGATAGAAAAGACATCGGTGAGTTTTGGAATGTGGATCCTGACTTCTTTCCAACAAAGCGCGGGTTAGCTCAAACGGATATTTTTCCTGCGATTGAAACTGGCCAAATTAAAGGCCTATGGTTAGTGGCTACTAACCCGATGACCTCCATGCCAAATACAGAGCGCACACGTAAAATTCTTGAGAAACTTGATTTTCTTGTTGTGCAAGACAGTTATGTGGATGTTGAAACAACACAATATGCTCACCTTTATTTACCGGCGGGCACGTGGGCAGAAAAAGAAGGTGTGTTCACGAACACAGAACGTCGCGTTAATATTGTGCGCAAAGTGACCGATGCGCCGGGTGATTCAAAGTCAGATTTTGATATTTTTAATCTCTTGGCAAAACAGTTCGCTAAGACGAAAGAGATGACCTTTCCTGAAACCCCTGCGGGCGCTTTTGAAGAAATGAAGGCCTTATCGAAAGGTCGCTTAGTAGATATTTCTGGAATGGATCATGATCTGATTGAAAAACAACGCGGTATACAGTGGCCCTATACCCAAGAGCAAGCGAGCAAAGGCGAGCTACCGCCTTCAGGTGGTAAACGTTTATATACTGAAACCGCGACGTTTAGGTATGCTGACGGTAAGGCCAAGTTGATTGCTTTACCGTTTATAGATAACAACGAACGGCCAGATGAAAAGTTTCCATTTTGGCTGAACACAGGTCGTTTAGTTGAACATTTTCATACACGTACTAAAACGGGCAAGCTCGGCAATACCAATAAATATAGCCCGATTCCTTTTATGGAAATTAATCCAGATGCGGCGCAATCACTGGGTATTGAACAAGGCGAATATGTTCGCTGCGTATCAAGGCGTGGTGATGCCATCGTAATGGCCATGCTTACACAGCGTGTGGCCAGAAATGCGGTGTTTATTCCCTTTCATTTCTTTGATTGCGTGAATCGGTTAACACTGGGTTTACTCGACCCACATTCTAGGCAACCGGCTTACAAGCAGTCGGCCATTACCATAGAAATTTTAAAAGACCAGCAAGCCGCCGCTCAAATGAGCATGGAAATGCGTCGTTTTTAATCAACTCGTTGTCTAAAAAAATTATGTTTGAAGTAAGAAGTGATGAGCCAAAATACGCGTTTCTTTGGGATAAAGAGACGAAGGCCAAAAATTTGTATGGTAGTTCTATTGAGCTGGCCTCTGAAGCCGATAAATTGTATGGCAATAGCCTGAATATAAACGGTGACGATGCGCTAGGCGATAACCCCAACCGATACAAACAACACGGTTTTTATCTTAATGCCGACAACTGTATCGGTTGCCATGCCTGCGAAGCAGCGTGTAGTGAGAAAAACGATAACCCAGGGCACATTTCGTTTAGGTCAGTTGGGTTTGTAGAAGGGGGAACATATCCAGAATATCAACGGCTGAATATTTCAATGGCATGTAACCATTGTGATGACCCCGTGTGTTTAAAAGGTTGCCCCACAAGGGCTTATACAAAATATGCTGAATACGGTGCCGTTCTTCAAGACCCCGATATTTGTTTTGGTTGCGGTTATTGCACATGGGTGTGCCCGTATAACGCGCCTCAGCTTGACCCTGTTAAAGGAGAAGTAAGCAAGTGCAATATGTGCGTAGATAGGCTAGAAGTCGGCCTAAAACCTGCCTGTGTTGCTGCGTGTTTAGGTAATGCGTTGGACTTTGGTGTGATCGAAAATGTGCCAGAAAACCGTGAAGAATGTAAAACAGAGATCCCTGGCTTTCCAACAACCGACATCACTCATCCCAATATTCGTTTCCAACAATCGCGCCAAACTAAACGAGAAATGACACGAACCGATTCGATGCCGCTTAAGTACCATAAAGATGAAGATAACGGAAAGTACAAGCCCGTTGTTGATGCAAAGAAGGGCATGAAAAAACATTGGAACTGGAAGCCTTTATTGTTGGCACATGAAAGTTCGCACGTGATGTTTACGTTAGCGACTCAAGCCGTTGTTGGTGCTTTTGTTATGCTGGTATTGGGTGATTTCGCTGGAATAGAAACCTTCACAGCAGTGATGTCATCATCGGCTTTTGTGCCGTTACTTATCGTTATGAACGCTCTGCTTACTTTTGGCCTATTCAAACTGAATATGCACCTGGGTAAGCCGCATCGTTTTTATAGAGGTTTTTATAACTTACGTCACTCACCTGTCAGCCGTGAAATTGCAGGGGTCAGCTTGTTCTATACGGCGCTATTGGGCTACACTTTCTTTAGCCTGTTTAACCTTACTGCATTAGCCAATATATTCGGTGTTATTGGTTTAATTGGCGGCCCTGTTGGCATGTTTTACATGTACAAGCTATACCGCATTAAAGCGCGGCCTTTTTGGGATCATTGGCAAACAGCTACGTCGTTTATCGGTACATGCCTTAGCTTAGGCGGCTTAATGATTGCTTTGGTATTGGTAGGCAGTGATGTGACTGCTTTAACGGGCACTGTACTGGCAGGCTGTGTATTAGTAGGGCTATTGCTCGAAGCCACAGGCCATATTGCACACGCAAAAGATTTAAGCACAGGTGAAGGCGAGGGCGCGGCATCGTGGTACGAACAAAATACCAAATACGGCTGGCCATATATTATAAGTAACGGCTTGTTAGGTTTAACGATTGTTTTAGCCTTAGTGATTCTTGTTAATCCGCTGTCTTTAATAACTTGGCTGGGCCTTAGTATTACGCTTTTAGCCACAGCCTTTATTAGGCGTTCATTATTCTTCGCATTGGTTATCCCCACTACCATGCCAGGCGCATTCTTCTGGAAAAACAAGGGCTTTGAAGAACATGCCAAAGAAACAGGCTTGGCTAAAATGCAGCAAGTAGGAGTAGCGTATGAACATCACAGAAAATTTAAGCTTAATGAGCTAATCGAAACGATTAAAACAACGTCCATGAAAGAAGCATTACAGCAAACAAAAAGCATTTTTGTTTGGGGAAAGGTCAAGCCCAATTAGTTTGCAAGTGAATATAATTGTATCAGGGTGCCTTTTATATAAATAAGAATAAGGTATTGACAAAGATTGCCAATAAGCGCCATATTGTAATCTAATCAAAATGCGAGGTCATAGTGATGGCAACAATGAATATATCTCTACCAGACCAAATGCGTGACTGGGTGATTGAACGTACCGCAGATGGTGAATACGCTAATAATAGTGATTATGTACGTGATTTAATACGTAAAGACAAACAACGAGCTGAAAGGCTTGCAGTCTTGCAAGGTGCTATTACGAAAGGGCTTAAAAGCG
>LWDU01000308.1_pt1 | contig 12879 bp, 11 predicted proteins | sample 727161 | NCBI WGS metagenome assembly LWDU01 (sample SAMN04566230, study PRJNA314399) | hydrothermal vent metagenome | isolation source: deep sea hydrothermal plume seawater | place: Mexico: Gulf of California, Guaymas Basin | collected 2004-07-11 | reverse complement strand
AAGAGTTGGATGATCTAGTGATCACCAGGGCGAATGGCACACCCACGTACAACTTTGCTGTAGTCGTAGATGATATTGACATGGGCATCACACACGTAATTCGAGGGGATGACCATGTCAACAACACGCCGCGCCAGATTAATATTTTTAAGGCCCTCGGCGCAGCGCTGCCTATATTTGTCCATGTTCCCATGATCGTAGGTGGGGATGGACAGCGCCTTTCCAAGCGTCATGGTGCCGTCAGCGTACTCCAATACCGTGGTGAAGGTTTTCTGCCGGAAGCCATGCTCAATTATTTGGTCAGGCTGGGATGGTCATCTGGTGATCAGGAGATATTTTCACTCGATGAAATGATCAGCAGTTTTGATATTCAGGATGTCAATCGTGCTGCATCGGCTTTTGATGTCGACAAACTCAAGTGGCTCAATCAGCACTACATCAAAGCATCTGATTCGACTCAATTGGTGTCTTTACTTTCAGATCGACTTAAGGATCGTGGTATAGATGTGTCCAGTGGGCCACCGGTAGATGATGTCGTGAGTGCACTTAGAGAAAGAGCCCAAACTCTCGATGAGATGGCAGATAAGTCTGAATATTTTTTCTCTGAGTTTGAAGACTACGACACCAAAGCAGCGCAGAAGCATCTCCGACCCGTCGCGCGTGATATGCTGGCTGATGTACGTAGTCGCTTGTCGGTGGTGGAACCCTGGAGCGCTGAGTTGATCCACGCACAGGTGATGGCAACCGTAGAGGATTACGATGCCAAACTGGGTAAGCTGGCACAGCCGCTACGCGTTGCGGTGTCCGGCACTGCGGCAACGCCTCCGATTGACGAGACACTGCTGCTTGTTGGCAAAGCTAGAACGGTTGATCGAATCGATCGTGCGCTTGTGTTTATCGACCGGCGTATGGCTGAAAATGCTTGACCGTCAATGTCTTAGAGCGCAAAATACCGCGCTTTTACGGGGCCGTAGCTCAGTTGGGAGAGCGCGTGAATGGCATTCACGAGGTCGTCGGTTCGATCCCGTCCGGCTCCACCAAGTCCTGTCCCCATCGTCTAGTTGGCCTAGGACACCGCCCTTTCACGGCGGCAACAGGGGTTCGAATCCCCTTGGGGACGCCAATCTTCGGGGTGACCTGCCTGCCTTCGTATGAAGTCACGCTTATGCCGGCGGCTCACTTGCGTCACCTAGCTGATTCCCAGACATTCTGATGCCCGATCATCCTGCGATTGCCCGTGCCGACATCGTCATTATTGGTGCCGGTATCATGGGTGCCAGTATCGCATTCCAGCTCAGTCGTCAGACCGATAAGCAGATTATCGTAGTCGATGCTCGGCAGCCGGTGGGGGGCATGTCGGGGCGTACTTTCGGTCAGATCCGACAACATTATTCGAATGAGCTGATGGTTGAGCTCTCGATTCGCGGTTTCGACACCCTCAAAAACTGGAGCGAAAAAGTAGGTTATGGTGACCCTGGTTATGTCCGGATGGGTTACATGCTATTGGTGGCGGCTAATCAGATCGAGGCGCTCAGACGGAATGTGAAACTGGGTCAGCGACTGGGTGTAGACACCCGGTTTGTAGAACCTGATGAGATCAAGCACATCGAGCCTGGCCTGACTGTCGATGGGCTAACAGGGGGCTGCTACGAACCCAATGGTGGTTATATCGATGTGACACGGATGGTGCTCAGCTGGTTGGGGGCTGCGCAGGCTGGGGGTGTGAGGGTGATGACGCCGCTGTCGGTGAGCGCAATAGAGACGCGCTCCGGTCGGGTCTCCGGCGTGGTCACTGACAGTGGGTTTATTCAGGCGCCTATTGTTGTAAACGCAACGGGTGCCTGGGGAAGGGAGTTGTTGAGTGACCTGGATTTGCAGGTACCGTTGGAGAGACATCGTCTTGATATGAGCTACATCGATATCCTTGAGCAGGTGTCAGCGATTTCTGGATGTGTCACTGATGGTGTTTCCAATGTAGTGATGCGCCCGCATTGGGGTCACAGTATGCTGATCGCAGCTTACCCACCAGCGCCTGTTTTGGTTGATGATCCCGTGATAGAGGTTTCTGATCAGGAATACCAGAGTCACCACCAGCGAATCAGCCGTGCATTTCAAGAGCGTATTCCACAGCTGAAGGACTTTTCAGTGTTATCCAACGTCAGCGGAGCCTATGATGTGACGCCGGACTTTCATCCAATACTTGGCTGGGCACCGGGTATTGAGGGCCTATGCCTGGCAATGGGATTCTCAGGGCACGGTCTCAAGTTGTCGCCTGCCATAGGAGAAATTATTTCAGCGATGGTTCTGGAGCAACCGCCACCGATCGATGTGCATGCTCTTCGTTATGAACGATTTGCACAAAACGATCTGATGTACCTTGCTTATGGTCCCAGCGCACGCGCCTGAACGGTAGTTTCGGGGTGATCCTTACGACTAAAACGTCAGTGAATCCAGCCATCTAGAAATGGGTTGGGCCATCGCACTAGTATAAGCTGTGAAGTCGTGGTCGGCGCCATCGACAACCACCTGGGTCGAACCACGGTGGCCACCCAGTTGGATTTTCTCCAGGCGAATTGGTGCCAGGCGGTGTACCGCGGGGTAGTCTTCGGAGCCAAAAATATCAAGCACCGGGATCTTGAGTGTTGCAAACGGGAAAGGTCTCTGCATGGGCTGCTGATAGTCAGTCGCACCCATGCCAATACCAATGAAGGCATCGATGTGCCTTCCGGCGGTTGCTTCGAGCCAGGCCATGGCCATGTGGGCCCCACAACTGTGCGCAAGTAAAACGATGGGGCGATGACCACTGGTCAGGAGGTGCTTGATTCCAGCCTCAATTCGGGGGAATGCTTCTGGCAGGATTGCCAGATAGTCAAAATACTTGGCGGATTTCTCCAGGACTGGCATCTGAAGCGAAAGCGTATGCCAGCCATTTTGCGCAAGTGCCACACGCAGTGGGCCGATGTTGTCCGGCCAGTCTGCGTGGACACCTCGACCGTGCAGGAGGATGATACTTCCGCGTACTGGCGTGCTGTCGGGCCTCAGTTCCACGGCAGTAAAAGTGACCTTTCCAGCTGAAAGTCGTTGTAAATCGCCATCGAATAGGCTGGCTTCAAGCTCAGTCACCAACCGCTGCTCCCGTTCGACGTCAGCGGCTATTGCAACACCGGTTAGGCTCAATAGCAGGGTAAGGATCAAAGCATAGGTACCGGCGCTTTGAGTGCGGGGTATTTTGGGGGTGTTACGGGTCATTGGCTCAGAATATCATAGGAAAATACAGGTCACCACGCTGCTTAGTGTGAACGTCATACTCACCCTGTGAGCCTACAGGTTTGGCACAATCAAACCCTGATACTGTAAAACGGATATCTCAAATGCCTAAGGATCAATCTAACCGACTCAGTAGTGTGGCCGAGCAAGTAGGCGAGCTATTAAAAGATCAAGGTTCCCGGCTCACCACGGTTGAGTCGTGTACGGGCGGCTGGATTGCGCAGTCGGTGACAGCAGTTGCCGGTAGTTCAGTCTGGTTTGAAAGGGGGTTTATCACCTACAGCAATGAGGCGAAGCACGAGCTGGTGGGTGTGCCGGACTTGCTGATCATTGAAAATGGTTCTGTAAGTGGGCCAGTAGCTCGGGCCATGGCTCGGGGTGGTCTGGATCACAGTCCGGCCGACGTCGCCGTTGCGGTTACGGGTGTTGCGGGTCCGGACGGCGGTAGCGCCGAAAAACCTGTTGGCACGGTGTTTGTGTCTTGGGCGCTAAGATCAGGTGCCCTGCGGACCGAGCGTTTTCTTTTTGAGGGTGATCGGGCGGCCGTCAGGGCACAAACTGTGGTTGAAGCGCTGGGCGGCCTGATCCGTTTTATGCGCGATGAGTCAGACTGAGAAAATTCTAACGTTACGAATCAAAACCGACGATTTGTGACGTGCTTTGCTAGGCCCTTTGAGCCGAGTATGAAATAATCACATCGTTTTCGATCGATGTGCTTTGCACAACTAAATCGGTTTGGTTGGGACAGTTTTCGGGAACATCGGCAGGCCAGTGTGTCGTGCCGGTGAAACAAGGATTGAACACGAGATCAAGGAGAGTCCCACATATGGACGACAACAAAGAAAAAGCCCTGGCCGCTGCGCTGGGACAGATAGAACGGCAGTTCGGTAAAGGGTCGGTCATGCGCTTGGGCGATGCCGATGTCGGTAAAGATATCCAAGCTATCTCCACCGGGTCGCTTGGCCTCGATATTGCACTCGGTATTGGTGGCTTGCCCCGTGGTCGAGTGGTTGAAATCTATGGACCGGAATCTTCCGGTAAAACTACCCTGACGCTGTCTGTGATTGCGCAGGCGCAAAAGCTAGGTGGTACCTGTGCATTTATCGATGCGGAACATGCGTTAGACCCAGCTTATGCCGGACGCCTGGGTGTGAACGTGGATGATCTCCTCATTTCTCAGCCGGATACCGGTGAACAAGCGCTTGAAATAACAGATATGCTGGTGCGGTCGGCGGCGGTCGACGTGATCGTGATTGACTCGGTGGCTGCGCTGACACCGAAGGCTGAGATCGAAGGAGATATGGGTGATCATCATGTAGGGCTGCAGGCGAGACTGATGTCACAGGCGCTGCGCAAACTTACAGCCAATATCCAGCGATCCAATACGATGGTTGTGTTTATCAACCAGATTCGCATGAAGATTGGCGTGATGTTTGGAAACCCTGAGACCACCACAGGTGGTAATGCACTTAAGTTTTACTCATCAGTGCGCTTAGATATCCGCCGCATCGGTGCGGTGAAGAAGGGCGACGAGGTTCTCGGGAATCAGACGCGAGTTAAGGTGGTTAAGAATAAAGTCGCACCTCCATTTCGTCAGAGTGAGTTCGATATTCTCTACAATGAAGGCATCTCAAAAGAAGGCGAACTGATCGACATGGGTGTTGATCACGGGGTTGTAGAAAAATCCGGTGCCTGGTACTCCTATGGTGGTGACCGAATTGGTCAGGGCCGAGATAATGTGCGTCAGTTTTTGCGTGAGAATCCTGATATTGCCCAGGCGATAGAGCAGACGGTTCGTACTAATGTGGGGCTTCCACCGATCGACGAGGTGGCATTCAAACCTGCAGTACCCATCGATACTGCAGATACGCCTGAAGCGGAGACTGCCGAAGCCTGATGCGGCAACTGGACGCGGATCCGGTGATCCGGGCCCGGGACACAGCTTTCCGTTTGCTGACCCGGCGCGAACACAGTTGTGCCGAACTCCATAGCAAACTCACGGCACGGGGCTACGACAGTGATGTTGTGGGCGACCTTCTCGCCTCGTTGGCGGCGGAAGATTTGGTTTCAGACCACCGCTATGCACAAGCGCTTATGTCTCATCGTGTGAGTACTGGCTATGGTCCGCAACGGATCATTATGGAACTCAAAGATAAAGGCGTGTCAGCCGAAATTATTGAGCAGACACTGTCATCGGCCGAGGTAGCCTGGGACGAGTTGCTCCGTGTTCAACACAACCGAAAATTTGGAGGCTCTAAAGCAAGCAGTTTCAAGGAGTGGGCAAGACGGGCACAATACCTTGACCGGCGAGGTTTCAGTACCGATGCCATTCGTCGGGTCATGGGATCGTGGGACCATGCCACGTTGGCGCGAGACGATTCGGGTGTGGATATAAACGCATGAAAACCAGTGCTATTCGGCAGAAATTTTTAGATTACTTTGTGGCCAATGGTCACGAAGTTGTCGCTAGTAGCCCGCTGGTTCCACATAACGATCCTACTTTGTTGTTTACCAACGCGGGTATGGTGCAGTTCAAAGATGTTTTCCTGGGTCAGGACAGGCGATCTTACAATCGGGCGGTGACCTCCCAGCGCTGTGTTCGGGCGGGCGGTAAGCACAATGATCTGGAAAATGTGGGCTACACAGCGCGGCATCACACGTTTTTCGAGATGCTGGGCAATTTCAGTTTTGGTGATTACTTCAAGCGTGAGGCCATTGCCTTTGCCTGGGAATTGTTGACAGTCGGTTACGGTTTGCCGGAGGACAAACTCTGGGTCACTGTTTACGAGGATGACGATGAGGCGGCTGACCTGTGGTTACGCGATGTCGGCATCCCGGCCGAGCGATTCGCTCGTATCGGTGCCAGTGACAATTTCTGGGCAATGGGAGACACCGGCCCCTGTGGGCCCTGTAGTGAGATCTTCTATGATCATGGGCCGGAGGTCGACGGCGGGCCACCCGGATCACCTGATGCAGACGGTGACCGCTATGTTGAGATTTGGAATCTGGTGTTTATGCAGTACAACCGTGATACCAGCGGTAAAGATGCCCCGTTACCCAAACCTTCAGTGGATACCGGGATGGGCCTGGAACGGTTGGCAGCGATTCTCCAGGGTGTACACAGTAATTACGAGACTGATCTTTTCCAGTCACTCATTCAGGCCTCTGCCCAGATCGTGGGCACCGACGATACAAACCACAACTCACTCAAAGTGATTGCGGACCATATCCGTTCGACCGCTTTTCTCATTAGCGACGGTGTAACACCTTCTAACGAGGGGCGGGGTTATGTATTGCGCCGAATAATCCGCCGCGCCATACGTCATGGACACCAATTGGGTGCGACTGAACCGTTTATGCATAAGCTGGTCACATCGTTAGTCGATCAGATGGGTGATGCCTATCCGGAACTTGTCGCAGATCAGTCTCGAGTTGAAGAGACCTTAAAGCTTGAGGGCGACCGGTTCGCCGACACGCTGGAGCACGGCATCCGGATACTGGATCAGGAAATTGGCAGCCTGTCGGGTTCAGTGCTCGCCGGCGATGTTGCTTTTCGCCTCTACGACACCTACGGCTTTCCCGTCGATCTGACGGCGGATTACTGCCGTGAAAAAGGACTTACTGTCGATATGACCGGCTTCGAACAGGCAATGTCTGAGCAGCGGGCACGGGCTCGTGCGGCCAGCCAGTTCCAGATGGCAGAGACGATCGAGGTCAGTGTCGAGCAAAGTACAACCTTCTCGGGCTATGAAGAATTACGAAGTAAAGCAACAGTGCTTGCACTGGTTGCCAATGGTGAGGAAGTTCAATCACTCGAAAGCGGGCAACAGTCGGCCGTGGTGCTTGATACGACCCCCGTGTATGCAGAAAGTGGTGGTCAGGTTGGCGATGTGGCTCGTATTGAGAGTAAAGGTGTCATGTTCGAAGTTGCCGGTGCCCATTATCTTGCCCATAAGGTAATTTCGCACGAAGGTGTGCTCACGCAAGGACATCTCGATGTGGGTCAGAGTGTCACGGTTAGTGTGGATCAACATGCGCGGGCAGCCACAGCGGCCAACCACTCGGCAACCCATCTTTTGCACGCCGCTTTGCAGCAGGTTCTGGGTAGTCATGTTCAGCAGAAAGGATCTCTGGTTGAGCCGCAACGTTTACGATTCGATTTTTCGCATAACGACGCGGTCACCAAAGACCAGCTTGAACACATAGAGATGCTGGTCAATACCCAGGTTCGAGCCAATGATGAGGTCACTACTGAAATCATGCCGCTGGATGATGCGCGTGAACAGGGTGCGGCCGCGCTCTTTGGTGAAAAATACGATGACGATGTACGTGTCGTCGACATGGGCGGATTCTCACTTGAGCTTTGCGGTGGCACACACGTTACCCGCACAGGCGATATCGGCTTGTTTCGGATTGTGTCCGAATCAGGAATTGCCGCTGGTATCAGGCGTATTGAGGCATTGGCAGGTGATGCTGCCTTGAAGTATGTCCTTGAGCAGAGTGCTTCCCTTGCACGGGTGGCACGGCTCTTCAGAACCGGCTCTGGTGAGATTGAAGAAAAGGCCAGCCAGGTCCAGCGACGATTGAAGGAGCTTGAGCGCAAGGTTGAACAGCTACAAGCCCAACTTGCTACCGGGGGCAGTACCGACCAGCTCGACGAACAGATTCAGGAGGTCAATGGCACCAAACTACTGGTCGCACGACATGACGGTGTGACTGTGAAAGGGTTACGTGTCATGCTAGATCGGCTGCGTGACAAATTGGGCTCGGGTGTGGTGGTGATTGGTGGTGTGCATGAAGGGAAAGTAACGTTACTGGCGGGAGTCACCCGCGACCTTGTGGATACCTATCATGCTGGCCGTCTGGTATCTGTGTTGGCGCCGATGGTTGGCGGAAAAGGTGGCGGTAAAGCAGATATGGCCCAGGGTGGTGGCAGCGACACGAGTGCATTAGATGCTGCACTGGCTGCTGTGCCAGACAAGCTGTCGCCTACAGAATGAAGTGCCTCAACCGCTCTGGTGCTGAATGGTTCGACGACCTGATCCACTGATTCTTCCTAAACTCGCTGATTTGGCGCAATAATTAGCTCCGTATGGGCTCAGGGCTTTACCTCACTCTGGAAAACCGCTTTAATTCCCGCCCCACTGTAAAGCTCGCGCCTAGTTCTGATGCCTCTAATCGTAGAAAAATACGGCGGTTCTTCTGTTGGTACGTCCGAACGGATTCGCGCAGTTGCAGATCGCGTGGCTGCATCGCACCGTGCCGGTGATGACTTGGTTGTCGTGCTCTCCGCTATGGCAGGAGAGACAAATCGGTTGCTGGAGCTCGCACGTGATATCGATCCAGAGGCGGATGCCCGCGAAACTGATGTGCTGATATCCACTGGTGAGCAGGTCACTATTGCCCTGTTGAGCATGGCGCTTCACAAACTTGACGTACCGGCGCGATCCTATACCGGAGGACAGGTCCGAATACTGACCGACAATGTCCACGGTAAAGCCAGAATTCTGGATATTGATGCGGACATGGTGCGGACCGACATTGAACAACGTAATGTAGTGGTGGTTGCTGGTTTCCAGGGCGTAGACCGGGAAGGCAATATCACCACGCTGGGCAGAGGTGGTTCGGATACGACCGCTGTCGCGATGGCAGCGGCGTTAAAGGCTGATGAGTGCCGTATCTATACCGACGTAGACGGTGTCTATACCGCTGACCCAAGAATCGTTCCCGAAGCCAGACGTCTGGAGCAGATTACCGTGGAAGAGATGCTGGAATTATCCAGCCTGGGCGCCAAGGTTCTTGAGACACGTTCGGTAGAATTCGCCGGCAAGTACAAGGTGCCGCTCAGGGTTTTGTCTTCGTTCGAGTCGGGCAAAGGCACGCTGATAACATATGAGGTAAACAAGATGGAACAGCCCTTAATTGCAGGAATAGCCTACAACCGGGATGAGGCAAAACTCACGATACGTGGCGTACCGGACCAACCTGGCGTAGCTTCTACAATATTCGGTCAGATTTCCGACGCACACGTGAATGTAGATATGATTATTCAGAACGTCGCCCAGGATGGGACGACAGACCTAACATTTACGGTTAATCGCAGTGAGTATCCACACGCACGAGCGATTCTGGAGAAGATTTCTGCCGAGCTAAAAGCACGAGAGGTCGTCGGGGATGATCAACTGGCAAAAATTTCCATAGTCGGTGTGGGTATGCGCTCACATGCGGGGATAGCGTCGACCATGTTTGAGGCTATGGCGACCGAGGGAATTAACATCGAATTGATTTCAACATCAGAGATCAAGATTTCAATCGGTGTGGCTGATCGTTACGTTGAGCTTGCCGTACGTGCATTGCATAAGGCTTTTGGCCTGGAAGTCGAAACACATGAAGAGATCCTGGGCGCAACTGCGGTCGACTGAACTCAAGAAATCGATCAGTTGAAATCCGTGATGTCTGTTGGCTACGAATCATCTTAGGGGGACAGCATGCTGATATTGACCCGTCGGGTGGGTGAGGCGATGAAACTGGGTGAAGATATTACGGTTACAGTATTAGGTGTTCGAGGTAATCAAATTCGAATCGGCATCGATGCACCTAAGTCAGTCTCGATTCAACGCGAAGAGATCTATAGCCCTGCCGCAACTGATCGAACTCCAGAAATCGGGAAGGAGTTACCAGACTTCCAGGACCAAAACTGAGTCGTGTTGTAGTCTTAATTATCGTTTTTAATCAAGGCTATGGTACAATGGACTGTCTGAATCAGACGGTCGCTGACGACGGCGATTCGTACCCCCCATCTCCTCATAGAGAGATCGTTTTTGACAGAGTCACTATCGTTCACCGGTGAAATGATCGCGGTGATGGCGACGCTTGATTTGGCAATCGTTTTGTTTATTTGTGACTCCGCCCACAAGGCTATTGTGGCACCCGTTGGCGTAGAAACCCTGTGACAGACCGACAAAGCGTTCAGAATTTTCCAATAGATTGTGACATCGGTAATGGTTCTTCCATCAGCTCCCCGCTACAAACATCAATGGATGTACTAGGGTAGTGCTTAGGGCTTTATTTCCTTTCCTGCGCTGGCGTTCACGAGTCAATCGCGAGTCGTTTAAACATGACCTGATTGCCGGGTTTACCGGAGCAATCGTCGTTTTACCTCAGGGTGTTGCTTTCGCAACGATCGCAGGTATGCCGCCGGAGTACGGGTTATATGCGGGAATGGTGCCTGCCATTGTGGCGGCTTTGTTCGGTTCCTCTTGGCACTTGGTGTCAGGGCCGACGACTGCTGCATCGGTAGTGTTGTTTTCGACCCTTAGCCCGTATGCATTGCCCGGGAGCGAAGAATACGTAAAGCTGGCCCTGACGCTTACCTTGATGGTTGGCATTTTTCAGTTGGCAATGGGGCTATTGCGACTGGGCGCTGTCGTCGATTTTATTTCTCACACGGTTGTGGTTGGCTTTATTTCCGGTGCTGCAATCCTGATCATATTGAGCCAGATTCAGAACTTCCTGGGCCTTGATATCCCGGGTGGTGGGCATGTCTACCAGATCTTAGTTCGTGTTGGCGAAAATATTAGCAAGATTAATCCGTACGACTTGGCGGTTGGGATAACTGCACTGTTGGCCGGAATTGTGTCATTACGCTGGTTTCCACGTATGCCCTATATGCTTGTCGCGATGTTTGCCGGTAGCTTGCTTGCATATCTATTGAATCTGATTGTCGGCCAGGAGGGCACCGGAATTACATCCATTGGAGCGTTACCGGCAGGTTTGCCTCCATTAACTAGCCCGGTAATATCGTTCGAAGTGATTCAGCAATTGGCTCCAGCGGCAGCGGCAATCACCCTGTTGGCGCTCACAGAAGCCGTAACAATCGGGCGTTCGATTGCGTTACGTTCGGGCCAGAATCTGGACAGTGACCAAGAGTTTGTTGGTCAGGGATTATCTAATTTGGCAGCCAGTTTTTCTTCCGGTTACGTTGCGACTGGCTCATTCAATCGCAGTGCAATCAATTACGAGGCTGGAGCCAAGACGCCACTGTCTGCTGTATTCGCTGGATTGTTTCTTATGGCGGTCGTTGTTCTTGTAGCACCGCTGACGGCTTACCTGCCGAACTCTGTGATGGCAAGTGTGTTGTTTCTAGTGGCCTGGAAATTGATCGACGTGCCGCGTATTGCCAGAATCATTCGCGCCAGCCGAATGGAATCGGCAGTCCTGGTGCTGACTATTGGGACTGCGTTGTTGGTAGGACTTGAGTTCGCGATTCTGTTGGGAGTCGTGTTTGGACTGTTGCTGTACGTTATGGATACCAGCCGACCTCGGATGTTTTCACGAGTGCCAGACACTACTCAGCCCGAGCGGGATTTTGTTACTAACCCTAGTTTGGACGAGTGTCCACAACTCAAGATCCTTCGAGTGGACGGCTCGCTCTATTTTGGGTCAATACATTATGTCGAAAAGATGCTGCGTATTTACCGCCAGCGCGAATCGCGGCAGGCCCACCTGTTGCTGATTTGTTCAGGCGTCAACGAAATCGATGTCTCCGGCGCAGAGTTTCTCGCCCAGGAGGCTCAGTCACGAAATAGTGAAGGTGGGGGTTTGTACCTGTATCGGCTCAAGCCTGGGGTAGATGCAGTCCTTAATCGGGGTGGGTACATGAAGGATATCGGTGACGATCATCAGTTCACAAAGAAGCATCATGCTATTAGCACAATCTTTCCCAAACTAAATCATTCGATCTGTAAAACTTGTGAACGTAGAATATTTCGTGAATGTGCAACCGTTCCTGGCCCAGGAGACAGTGACTGAGTATTTCATAGCGTGTAAGAGGGACCGTAGAGCAATTCACCTTCCAGAATGGAATTCTACTGGGAGTGGTGGGGTTTTTGCAGTTCTGTCTTAGACTGCCGATCGTGAGTTACCATACCGCCAATAGGTATTGATCTGGAACACCGGAGAGGTGGCCGAGCGGCTGAAGGCGCTCCCCTGCTAAGGGAGTATGGGGTTTATAGCTCCATCGTGGGTTCGAATCCCACCCTCTCCGCCATCCATTAATCTATGTGGATTGCATTACGATGTAAGGTTTGTGCACCGCTAGAGCATGTGAGACCACATGCTAAACTTGTTTTTCCAAGAGGCACCAATACGCGCCCGTAGCTCAGTTGGATAGAGTGCGTGGCTACGAACCACGAGGTCGGGAGTTCGAATCTCTCCGGGCGCGCCATAAAAACAAGTCCGTACAGTAATTCGAGAAAATACAACTCTCCACTGAAATAGACATTCTGGGTGATAAATGCACCACTTAGGCAAATAGTGTGGCTACTTAGATGGTTCAGCGGATACGTAATTTGACTATATTAAGTCCACAATCGTCGTTAAATATTTGTTTAAAAGTAATAGCGAACATTCTGAAATTGCACAAATAAATCACTGATTTATTGACTTGAGCCCAGAATCTAAACTACTGTTCGTTCGTGTTTAAATAAAAAGCATACTAAGTCGGTTTAGAGGAGTGAATACCTATCCTACCTCGAAAAACTGGCAGAAATTACTAGCGAGGAGGCTGGAGGCTTATGTATTGGGTCTGGTTGATCATAGTAGTTATCGCCA
>LWDU01036412.1_pt1 | contig 12882 bp, 7 predicted proteins | sample 727161 | NCBI WGS metagenome assembly LWDU01 (sample SAMN04566230, study PRJNA314399) | hydrothermal vent metagenome | isolation source: deep sea hydrothermal plume seawater | place: Mexico: Gulf of California, Guaymas Basin | collected 2004-07-11 | reverse complement strand
CAAAACCAGGCTCAACGTCGTTCCCGGCTCCGTTGTCGGTTTCCACGACAGGAGGCAAAGGCACGGGCGGGGCATTTAAGTAGCTGGTCGAGGCAGTGCGGAACACAGGCAACTTCTGCTGTTCCAGATCGATCAGTCGCTGCTCTGTCTTCTCCAAACGCTGCAACAACTGATCAAACGTCATGTCCTCGGCGACGACGTGGCCACCCAATGCTGCAAGAAATGTGCATAACCCAAACGAAAACAGCTTGTGTACCGCCACCGATTCTTCCTTGAATTCCGCGTCTCACGTTTGTGCTGAGTCTGGCAGAGAAAACGAATCCACTCGTTCAGCTGAATCGTCAACACCCTCACAATCAGATCAGGATTGAGAGCCTGATCGGCACAATCTTAACAATCGGAGGACGGGTCTTAACGGCTGGGGAGGCTGTAACAATGATCCTAACTGCTCGTGGCCCGCCCCTTATGAACAGATTCTTCGACTTCGACACCGCACACTCATCCTTTCACAGGGAAGCCGTAGCTTCACACGTTGTCCAGGTCAGGCCAGCACCACGACGGCCGTGCTCGCCCGCTTCGCTGATCGAACATTGCCGTTCAGGTGTAAAAACGTTGCCAGCACGTCTCTTCCGGGACCAGCGTGACATGGGGGAAATTGCTAATCATGCATTCAAACGGCGACCGTTCGACACCGCAACGGCAACCTGTATGCTTGGTGTCTCAGAGTGCTGCCCCGGTCGTTCCGCAGGTGAAAACAGTGACAGCCAGCCGATACCAGGGAGCTGAAGGTTTTTGCCGCACGTTCCTCATGATGATGACTCACAAACAGCAGGAATCAGTCCCATGATCACAACATGCCAGTGCAGTGGCCGGATTCGTTCTCTTCTACTGGTTTTCCTGAGTGTTGGTATGGCTGTACCAGCCGTTGCCTCCGACTGGGCAGGATTTCGGGGGCCCGGTTCTCGCGGCATCAGCGATGACACTGATATCCCCACACAGTGGGATGACACTCGCAATCTGAAGTGGCGACTTGAATTGCCGGGGAAGGGATATTCCAGCCCCATCGTGGTCAAAGATCGAGTCTTCGTAACGTGCTATTCCGATGCCGAAGGCGACCTGAGCAGTCTGAAACGGCATCTGCTGTGCGTTGACCGCAACACCGGTCAGATCAAATGGGCGAAAACCATTCCATCCGTGGTCCGAGAACGAGCGGTTCCAGGATTCGCCGGTCGCCCCGGCTACGCATCACACACCCCTGTCAGTGACGGCGAACGAGTCTACGTCCTGTTTGGCAATTCAGGTGTCCTGGCGTTTGATATGAGCGGTCAGCAGCTCTGGCAGCAGGACGTTGGTACTCAGAGTGCCTCAATGTTTGGCTCGGCGGCCAGTCCGATTCTCTACAAAGACCATGTGATTGTGATGGCCGGGTCCGAAAGCGAATCCCTGCGAGCCTTGAACACGCTGACCGGGGACGAAGTCTGGAAAACCGAAGCCGACTCGTTCTCAAGAAGCTACGCCACGCCGGTCATCGTCACCAACCAGCAGGGCATTGATGAGATGCTGCTTCCCGTCACGAACGAAGTCTGGAGCATGAATCCCGACAACGGAAAATTGAAGTGGTACGCGGAAGCCCGCATCGACACCAACGCCTGCCCCAGCCTGGTCGCGGACAATGGGGTCGCCTATGTTATCGGCGGACGCGGCGGAGGACGCGCGGCCATCCGACTCGGCGGACGCAACAACGTGACCGAATCGCATGTGCTCTGGTCCAAAAGTGGCGGTTCCTACGTGCCCTCACCCGTACTTCACAATGGACATCTGTACTGGGTCAACGATAAGGGAATCGCGAATTGCATCGATATCCAGACGGGCGACGAAGCGTCTCGCAAACGTCTCAATGCACAGTTTTACGCCTCACTCGTTCTGGTCGGAAAACACCTGTACGCGGTCAGTCGATTCGACGGAACGTATGTCCTTGAGGCGACTCCGGAATTCAAGCAGATCGCCCACAACCAACTGACGGACGACAGTGATTTCAGCGCCAGTCCGGCCGTCAGCGACGGCCACCTGTTGCTGCGTTCAGACCGTTTTTTGTACTGTATCGCAACCGACGAAGGGCAGTAGTGCGTAGTCAAGTCTAAGAACTGGGGTTGTTCCGTAGCCGAACTCGCCAGAGTTTGGAAGTTTTTCTCTATGTCGTCCGAAGTCTGGCGACTTCGGCGACCCCAAATTGAGACTTAACGAAACACCAGGCAGCTACTTACCGGCCAGGGAAAAGACGCCGTCCCAGTCGGACGGTGGCGTATTGCCGAATAGCGCCATCTGCCGAATGAGAAACTGCCTGGGGCCGTCTTCGTCCGGCAGATGTGCCAGCAACCCGGCGGCGTCATCCCATTCTCCCGCGGTGACAGCCTCAAGGATCGCTTCATGATCCGCAATCATCTCCTGACTGACTTCGCAGGAATCGTTTTCTGCAGGAAGAAGATTAAAGACGTCAATCGGTGTTGCCATGCCTTGCGGACGGACACGCGCCAGTGGCCTCAGCCGTCCTTCCGAAGATGAGACATAACGGTCAACGAATTCCGCTGTTGGCCCGTCAATACAGATCGACACATCAAACTGCTTCGTCATACTTTCCAGCCGAGCGCCCTGATTCACAACGGGGCCAAAGACTCCAATTTTGGACTGCTGGTCGGTTCCAATCTGACCGGCCACGGCTCGTCCGTGGGCGATTCCGATTCCTACTGAGAATCCCTGCAGCAGACTGTCTTCCCGTTCTGCCGCTTTGCGAAACTGGTCACAGATCTCGAGCGCAGCGCGGCACGCAGGTACAGGCCCGTATTCCAGTGCGACCGGCCAGCCCCAGAATCCCAGCGCCGCATCGCCCTGCAGGTCGGCAATGGCTCCGTCGCGTTGCAGAATTGCTGCGACCATAACCCCCAGCGCCGCCTTGACACTCCGCAGCAGTGGCAGAAGATCATGCTGCAGCTGCTCTGCCTTTTGGGAGAACCCTCGAATGTCACAGAACAGCACGGTGATTTTTCTTTCCGCCGGAGAGAGTGCGGCGGCGGCGTCATGAGCCGTCAGGCTGTCTATGACTTTCGGCGAGAAGAACGAGCTGAGCCTGGTCTTTTGTTCCTGCAGTGTCCGGACCTGCCGCACAGAACCGATGAACTGCGCGACCAACTCCGTAAACCGAAGGTCGGAGGCCAGATCGGCTTCGGACAACAGTAAGCCGCCATCTCTGGCCCCTTTGCCCGAAACATACATGCACCAGCCCCGACAGGAATCACCTCGAATGGGCACACAAACAGCCCACCCCAAACCATCAGTGGTCGTAAACGCAGCCTTGTCTGCTTCGGGCGGCCAGATGTGCAGCACGCTGGTCTGTTCACGAAGCGTCTTCAGAATGATGCGGCGGCTGGGTCTGAATCTGCCATCAAAATCGTCCCGAGTTCGAACTCGCTGCGTCAACGGTTTTGGAAAACTGTCAATCGAAGTTTCGTCTGTCGGCAGTGCGGCCATGTCGAAGTGTGCCACAGCAACGGCTTCCGCCTGTGGAACTGCCAGCATCAACAGTCCACACAACATCTGCCCCAGTTCCGTATCTGACTGGGATTCAGAAATCATGCCGGGCAGCCGGGACAACAGTTCCAATTGCTTTTCTTTGTCGCGGAAAGCAACCTGCCGCAGATCGTGTTCAGAGTAGGTGTGCTCTCCCAGCACCGGCCCGCGGCTTTTCGGGACGAACATCTGAACGGTGTCGCTTCCCGAAGGCGGCTCGTCAGACGTTGCCGTAAACTCAAAACGGGTCTCCCCGATGCTGAAGACTTCTCCCGGACGAAGAATAACTTCCCGGACGGCTTCGCCTCGATAGATCATGGGATTCCGGGCAGCTGCCAGACAGGTCGCCCGCAGTTGTTCGCCGTCCCAACGCAGTTCCGCATGCTGTCGCGAGATAGCCAGGTCCCAGGGGATTCCGTCAGGGGCAGCGCGTCCAATCCGAGTGACGACACCTTCCTTCAGATCCATGTGCCGTTTCTGTGGCGGATCTCCGCCGGATATCGTCAGTAGTAAAGTCGACACGACAGCAGGTTCCTTCAGACAAAGTCGCACCAACACGTTTTGACACAGCGTTATCGAACCGACGGACTATTTGAGAATCCCGCTCATCGATCCTGTGTTGCTGTACGGCATTATTGCGATGATTCTCAATCCGCCTTCGATATCCGCATGTTCTCGAACCAGTACAAACCGGATTTGCCGGGACAAATCACGTCGATGTCGCCATCGCCATCCATGTCGCGAACATCCATCTGCAGCCCTGTGCCAGCACTGCCTTGTTGGCAGCTTTCGGCGCAAACTTCGCCGGCTGACCTTCAAAGATAACCTGCCGGATCCAGCGCGCCTGTCCGCGATCATATCTGAAACTGTAGACGCACGGTGGCTCCGTGGCCCCAGGCTCTGTTTCGTGGGCGTAGACTCGTTTTCCGGTGACGACTTCCATTGTTGAGTCACCGTCAAGATCGGCGAGCTGCAGAGTGTGAACCTGTGAAAACGTCATATCAATTTCCTCGCGCGTCCAGGTGCGTTTGCCATCGGCGTCAGTCGCCTGCTTGAGCCACAGCAGTCCATAGTCATGGCCCATTCCCCACAGCACATCGGTGTCGCCGTCTCCGTCAAAATCGTGACCGATGATCAGGATGCTCGCGGCACCCAGCTGGAACTCCGCATGGAACGGCCAGGCGTCCGAACTGGCTTCGGTCGGCTGCTCGTACCAGCCCTTCGGCGTGATAATATCAGTCCTGCCGTCACGGTTGACGTCGCCATAACCAACACCGTGTCCTGCTCCCTCGTTGCCGAGGTCATGCTTCGTCCATATGACTTCCGGGTCTGTCGCCGTGATTTCATACCACGCCACGACACCACCGATATTCGGCAGAAAATCGGGGTTGCCGTCTCCGTTCAAATCGACCAACTGCCCCGTCTCCATAGAACCTGGCAGGTCGATGGTATGTTCAATCCACGGCTTCGTCGGATCACCGGGATGTTCGATCCACGCAATACGTCGGCTGAAGTATGCACACGTGACGATGTCGACGTGACCATCACGATTGACGTCCAGCGGCAAATCGGCGAAGTCCTCGTAGTAGTGCGGATTAGTGCCAGGCAGTACTTCGCGCACCTTGTGTCTTTTCCAGTGAGGCGCTTCATACCACGAGTCGCCGCTGAAGACATCCAGCAACCCGTCACTATTAAAGTCCGCTGCGCCTGCGGCTTCAAACGGAGATTGATTGTTGATCGTGTGCTGTCGCCAGCCAACGTTGTTCGGTTTGTCATCCGCCTGGACGAATGAGCAGGCAACACAGCAGATCAAACCGGCCTGGCAGGCAATGCGGGAGTATCGAAATCGCAAGAACTTTCTCCACGTTGATGAATCAGGGACAAGACTGATGAACATTCGAAAACGCAGACACGATACCCCGTCCGACAGTGATTTGCGAATGGCCGTGGCAGTGCGTGTGACAGAAGACACTCCGATCGTAGTCTGCACACATTTAACCTACCGTCTTTACGAAAGGGTCGCGAGGAACCAGCGGGCAAAGGCGATTGAAAGTCGAGGTGCGAGTGTATGGTTAAGGCTGATCGCCCCTCTCCGGGCCTGAGAGCCCGACTCTCCCGCGGGAGAGTAAAGTAATAACGACATTCCCGCAGAATCCGTCAGTCCAGGCGGCAACAGGGCGCCCCCCAACCGGCAGATGCACGCGAGAGCCCCGCGTTACAGGATTCGATTCGAATTGCTGACGCCGAGATGCTACCCTAAGGCGACCTTAAGAAGAGTTAATAATGGTCAGCCCGGCAACTGGCGCATCAACACATGCCTGAACTGTCATCCACACAACAATGCGACGAACAGGAATGAACCGGTTGATTCCGATCCGCTACCGAAGTCAAGTTCGTCTCATGCTCATGACGGCGGCGGTGACCATTTGCGCCGATGCACTGTGTGCAGACGAGCAAGCGGATGCGCCTGTCTTCGAAGCACACGTTCGTTCCATTTTTGCCACTCACTGTTTCACGTGCCATGGCGAAAAACAGAAGGCAGAACTCGACCTGCGGACGGGGCAGTCGATACTCAGGGGAAGTGAATCGGGCTCGATCATTTCGAAACAAACGCCTCAGGAAAGTCTGCTTTATGAAGTTGTCCACGAACGGCACATGCCCCCGGAAGGACGAGAACCATTGTCGGCAGCGGAAGTCGATACCATTCGCCAATGGATCATCTCGGGAGCGAAATTCCAGGACTCAGATGCCATCAGCGCAGACCGCGTCAGTCAGCACGTCATTCTACCGATTCTTCAGCTCCGTTGTGCCGCCTGCCACGGCCGGCAGACACAACAAGCCGGACTCGACATTCGCACCACAGCCTCCATTCTCAAGGGCGGAAAGTCGGGGCCCGCGATGGTGGCCGGTAAACCGAGCGACAGTCTGATTCTGAAACGCATTCATGCTGACGAAATGCCGCCGCGTGACAAGCTGGCCGCTGTCAGTGTGAAACCGATGACGGACACAGAAGTCGAACTGCTGTCACAATGGATCGCGGAAGGTGCTCTCCAGCAGAAGACCGCACCAGACGTGGCCGACACAAATCCGGATCCGCTTGTCAGCGACGAGGAACGACAGTTCTGGTCCTTTCAGCCCCCGCTGTCAACACCTCCGCCCGTCATCGCAACAGCTGAACGCATTCGCAGTCCCGTGGACGCATTCGTGCTGCAGAAGCTTCGCCAGGCGGGAATAAGTTTTTCACCCGAAGCGGATAACAGAACGCTGATTCGTCGAGCCACATTCGATCTCACGGGGCTGCCGCCATCGCCCGCTCAGATCAACGACTTTCTTGCCGACACGTCGCCTCATGCGTTCGAACGTCTAATTGACAGGCTGCTGGACTCACCTCGATATGGAGAACGGTGGGGCCGCTACTGGCTGGACCTTGCCGGCTATTCCGATTCCGAAGGTGGCCAGCATGCCGACCGAATTCGTCCCGAGGCGTATCGCTATCGAGACTACGTCATCCGTTCGCTCAACGACGACAAACCCTACGACCAATTTCTTGTGGAACAGATCGCCGGCGACGAACTGATTGATTACCGCAGCGCCGAAGAAATCACGGCGGAGATTTACGACAACCTTGTCGCCACCGGTTTTCTGCGAATGGCACCGGACGGCACGTATGCCGGGATCACCGCTTTCGTGCCCGATCGACTGGAGATCATCGACGACGAACTGGAAGTGCTGACATCGTCCGTGATGGGTCTGACCGTGCGCTGCGCACGCTGCCACTCGCATAAGTTCGATCCGATTCCGCAGCGAGATTACTACCGTCTGGCAGCCGTATTTAAGGGCGCGCTGGACGAAAACGACTGGCTGGAACCGACGAAGCAAAGATACATAATGCACGTTTCTGATGACGAGCGGAGTGACTGGCAATCGCACGAAGACAAGCTGACGGCGGACGTCGAAGCTGTGCAGGCCAGCCTCACAAACAAGAAAAACGCGCTCGCGCAGAAACATGCTGACGTGAAACCGGATGCGGAGGCCTTGAAGGAGCTGGAGCCCGAATTCGCGGAAGCCGCAGCACGGGCCGCAGCAGCGATCAAAGCCCTCAACGCACAGCGAACACCACAACCGCGCATTCGGGCTCTGTGGGATCGAGGCGAACCATCACCCACCTACGTCCTGAAACGGGGCAACTACCTGACGCCAGGTCGTCCTGTCGGCCCCGGAGTTCCATCAGTGCTGACCGATGGCAGAACTCCGTTTAGTGTCGTGCCCCCGTTTGCAAAGACGACGGGACGGCGACTGGCACTGGCGCGGTGGCTGACAAGGCCGGATCATCCACTGACCGCACGAGTGATGGTCAACCGCATCTGGAAACACCACTTCGGAACAGGAATCGTCTCGACGCTGGACAACTTCGGCGCAGCCGGGGCCAGGCCCACTCACCCGGAACTGCTGGATTGGCTGGCGGTCGAGTTTGTGCGGCGGAACTGGTCGATCAAGGCGATGCATCGACTGCTGATGATGTCCGGCACGTATCGTCAGTCGTCTGAAATAACCAATGAACACACCGCGAAGGACCCTGAAAACAAACTGCTGTCACGCATGCCATTGCGGCGCATGGAGGGCGAGGTCCTGCGGGACTGCCTGCTGAGTATCGCGGGCCGACTTGATCTCACGCCACACGGACCTGCTGACGATGTTCACGCGCGCGACGACGGGCTTGTGGTCGCGGTTGGAAAAGACAACATGTGGCGACGCACGATTTATGTCCTGCAGCGACGAACCACACGCCTGACCATTCTGGACAATTTTGACCTGCCGCAACTGAATCCTAACTGCATCGAACGCAGCGATTCCATCGTCGCTCCACAGGCGCTGCACCTACTCAATAATCGACGCATTCACGAACTCAGTCGTTTCTTTGCCGACCGCATCAGGAACGACGCAGGCAGGCAACCGGAGGCGCAAATCAGACAGACTTATCTGGTGGCCTGCGGTCGGCCTCCGACAACGGACGAGCAGCAGATCATGCTGCGGTCGCACCACGAACTGACACAGCAGTGGATACAGCAGGGCGTCGAATCAGAAATTCCGGCGACAACGCATTTGTGGGTCCGCCATTCGGAGCCTGACAAAGTTTACGAAGAAGATTTGATCTCGGTCTGGTCGCGGACTCGTGAACTGCGCACGGGACTGGTGGAATTCGATGTCAGCAGCCTGAGTGAGATACCATGGAAAGCAGCTCATCTGGAACTGGGCATCCTGAACACAGACGCCATTAAACAATCAGCCAGCCTGATTCCGCGTGGCATCGATCAGGCCACATGGAACACCTATCAGAACACCAGGTCCTCGCAGCGACAGCCTTTCCAGACGTTTGGCAGAATCGAAGCCGGCTCCGGAGAAGGCACGGTGGGACGATATGCGACCAGTGCTGCCGCCACAGCAGCGGACCTGAAGCTGCTGAATCACGCCAGACAGAACGGAAAAATAACGCTCGTCCTGATCGCGGATGAGGATGGCAAGTCCTACGGCCGCGACTGGGACGACGGCACCAAGAACAACAACGTTCCCAGACTGGTGATTCGTCGTGGCGCGTCTGACTCAGACGAAGCTGCACAAAGGGCTCTGGAAAATGTCTGCCACGCAATCATGAATTCCGCCGATTTCTTGTACATTGACTGACACAAACCTGACCGACCTCTTTCTGCCGGAAAACGTTCATCCGCTGCCGGGACAACGACCGGAAGGTGGTGGCATGCGGATGATCAATGCAGCCGTCACCTGCGGCCTGCCGCCCAACGAGTCTTGAAACATCGCTCCTCCATGACCGCAACACCCATCCATCGGCGAAGCTTTCTTGACCACCTGAGCGGCGGCATCTACGGCGCTGCGCTGGGTTCACTTCTTTGTCAGGATATTGACGCTTCTGCAGAGACGGCGCCGTCACAGAACCGGCCGCGCGGCGTGTACGATCTTAAGCCGCAGTTGCCTCACTTTGAACCACGGGCGCGGTCCGTCATTCATCTGTTCATGAATGGCGGGCCCAGCCAGATGGACCTGTTCGATCCCAAACCGGAACTCGACAGAAACCACGGAAAGTCTTACTTCGAAAAAATTGCCGGTGAGGTGGAGAATCCCGCTGCCGCCGGCGCATTGATGCGGTCTCCGTTCCGGTTCGCACGGCAGGGGCAGTCCGGCACGTGGGTATCGGAAGTGATGCCGCACCTGTCGACCTGCGTCGACGACATCGCCTTGGTTCGATCGCTGCACACGACTAACCTGACACACGAGCCGGCCCTGTTTCAATACCATTCCGGCAATACGCTGCCGGGACTTCCCAGTCTTGGCGGGTGGGTCTCCTATGGTCTGGGAACGGTCAATCAAAGTCTGCCGGCGTACGTCGTGCTGGATGATCCCCGCGGCATGCCGGTCAACAGAAAACAGAACTGGCAGTCCGGATATCTGCCACCCGTGTATCAGGGGACGCGTTTTCGCTCGCAGGGTTCGCCCGTGCTTGATCTGAAGCCGGAATTCAAGGAACCGACGGGAGTCACTCGTCTGGAGCGAAACCTGATCGCTCGGCTGGATCAACTGCATCAGCAGAAGCGACCATTGCGACGGGAGCTTGGTGCACGGATCGCCAGCTATGAACTGGCTGCTCGAATGCAGCTGGCGGCGTCCGATGCCGTGGATCTGAATCAGGAGACGGCAGCGACGCAGCAGGAATACGGATTGGGCACTGAGCCGACCGACTCATACGGTCGCCGCTGCCTGATTGCTCGCCGCCTTGTTGAACGAGGCGTGCGATTTGTGCAACTGTTTCTTGAACATCAGCCGTGGGACAATCACTCCGGATTGCAGAAAGCACTGCGGCAGTGTTGTGCCCGCACGGATCAACCGATTGCCGCATTGCTGAAGGATCTTAAGAGCCGCGGGTTGCTGGAAAACACGCTCGTCGTCTGGGGCGGCGAGTTCGGTCGATTGCCGATTGCTCAGGGTGAAGATGGTCGCGACCATAACAAAAATGCGATGGTCGGCTGGATGGCTGGCGGAGGCGTCAAAGGCGGTCTGAGCTACGGAACAACAGACGAGGTAGGATTCGCGGCCGCTGACGACAAAGTCAGTATCGCCGATTGGCACGCCACAATGCTGCACCTGCTGGGCCTCGACAATGAAAGACTTTCCTGGTATCGAAACGGACTGGAAGAAAAGCTGACCGGTGTCTTCGAAGCTCGGGTCGTCAGTGAGATACTGACGTGAGGTCGGCACACGTGGTTTGTCGTCCGTTACCAAAACGATCGAGATGCGATACTGGTGTTCCAACGAAAAGTGAACACGCATCATTTTCTCTGAGGACGATCAATCGGCAGACGGGCGAGTACGCACCAATCGTTTCTCTTCCGGAATTCACTCGCGGGCCACCCGGTCGAGGAGTTGTTTCCGGATGTGATCGCGGCACGTGTCGCGGCGAAACATCAGCAGAATGCACCTGCTGAAACGATTGATCCGGCTGTGGTTGCCTGGAACAACTTCCGTGACTGGATCGATGTTCTTTGACCGGCTGGGGGACCTGATCCCAATGTATGCCACTTCCTCCGAAGAGACTTCGCACGTGACGTTGGCAAAAATTGATCGACAGCAATTCTCCGCCGCAATAGCATCAAAAATCCGAGATTATACAGATGTGAAATAAAAACCCTTCATTCGGTGTTCAATCGACATTCCGGCAGCCTCTCGAAAGCAATCGCACTGGCAGCGCCAGTGACACACTTCATTTGACTCAGACCCCACGTTTCACGTCCTTTGTCCGTGCCAATCTGCATACGAAATTGAATGTTGATTATGCTCTTGATGACAGGCTGCAAAACGATTCGGAATCTATTCTCTCAAACAATGCCCGTTCGACATCGACATCGACGCCGCAGCATGCCAGGTCCATCGGTCATCGAAATTCTCGAAGACCGATGCCTGCTGGCGGCCAGCACCTTTACGCCTGAAGAGCAGCTGCTGCTGGAGCTCGTCAACCGTAGTCGGGCTGACCCAACGGCTGAGGCGGCAAGGCAGGGCATTGCTCTTAATGAGGGGCTGACACCGGGAACGATTTCCACCGATCCGAAACCACCGATGGCCGGAAATAACGTACTTGGCACGGTGGCGGATGGTCACACTAATGACATGCTGGCACGAGGATTTTTTGCCCATGAAAGTCCCGCACCAGGCAGCACAGCGCCTGCTGAGCGAGTCACCAACTCCGGTTACGTGTGGACCAATACCGGCGAGAATCTGGCAATCCAGCCGTATTTGACGCTCGACCGTGCGCTGGTCACGAATCAGATGCATGACGTCCTGTTCCACAGCTCCGGTCACCGTCAGGCGTTGTTGGACGACGTGTATTTTGAAGTTGGTGTGGGAGTCAATTTCGGTTCATTCACAGATGTTAACAATATCTTTGGTAACGGAGCGGGAACTGTCCTCAGCGTCGGCATGTCGACGGAGGTATTTGGCACTCAGCGCAACGGCCCATTATTTATTGTCGGCGTTGTGTTTACGGATGCCAACAACGGTTCCGCTGCCGACGACAACTTCTTCACGATCGGCGAACAGGCCGGTAGTGGCGGCACGATTACGGCCACAAACGTGGCGACCGGCCAGTCCTATACTGAGACAATCGGCACCGCTGGCGGGTACTCGATCAGCGTCCCGGCCGGAACTTACTACGTGATCGCCAGCGATGGTGGCCTGGCGGCACGATACGCGGTATCCAACGTCGTTGTCGGCAGCAGCAATGTTAAAGTTGACTTCGAAACCACCACCGCGGTTGTTGCCGTTCCCACTGTTAATCTTAGTGCTGACGTCCATGTCGGCAGCGAGTCTGACCAGACCGTGATTACTCTCACCGCGACTGCCTCTGCAGCGGTTTCCGGAAATCAGACCGTGAATGTGTCCGTTGCGGGAACGGGTATCACAGGCGGTGACTATGAATTGTCCACCACGACCATCACCATCGCCGACGGTGAGACTCAGGGCACGGCAACATTCACGGTCACGGACGACGTGGTCGTGGAATCGTTGGAAACGGCAACCGCTGCGATCTCCAATCCAACGGCCGGCCTGAGAGCGGGTGCGATGTTGAGTATCGACATTGCAGTTTCCAGCAACGATATCGCCGCCTTCACACTCAGCAAATCCACAGCCTCAGTTTCGGAGTCAGGGACAACAGATTCGTTCACTGTGGTCCTTGAGGCTGAGCCTTTGACGAATGTTGTGATTAACATCGGCAGCAACGACACCGGCGAAGCGACGGTGGCTCCCGCTACG
>LWDU01042061.1_pt1 | contig 12883 bp, 9 predicted proteins | sample 727161 | NCBI WGS metagenome assembly LWDU01 (sample SAMN04566230, study PRJNA314399) | hydrothermal vent metagenome | isolation source: deep sea hydrothermal plume seawater | place: Mexico: Gulf of California, Guaymas Basin | collected 2004-07-11 | reverse complement strand
CGCTTTTAAGCCCTTTCGTAATAGCACCTTGCAAGACTGCAAGCCTTTCAGCTCGTTGTTTGTCTTTACGTATTAAATCACGTACATAATCGCTATTATTGGCGTACTCACCATCCTCAGTACGTTCAATTACCCAGTCGCGCATTTGCTTTGGTAGAGATATATTCATTGTCGCCATCATTATCACCTCTCTATTTAATCAAATCACAATATGGCGCTGTTTGGCAGTCTTTGTCAATAACAAGACCTATTTGTGCACGGAAACTCTGGAAACCTAATGAGCCGCCTTATTTTTCTACTTAAAACTCTGATTTTTTGGGGAGATTACAGATTGGAAAAAGTGCAGGAAGAATTGCTTTAATAGAAAAACTAACATTCCTTGATTTGAGACAAAAGCAGCATCTGATCATGAAGATGGAACAAAATTATTAGCCCACGCGGATCCAAAAACAACCATTAGGTATTACGAAAGAAAGGCTAAAAAAGTAACGCCTTCCCGGTAAAAGGTTAGACAGTTCGCCTTTTTACCAAAATACTGAACTTATAACTCATTGAATAACTAGGCTTGGTTAGACACTTTATCAAGGTTCTTTAACCTTAAACCAAGCCACATACATGGTTGGAAATACAAATATGGTCAATATCGTTGCCACCCATAAACCATTCATCATGGTAATCGCCATAGGCCCCCAGAAGTAGTCGGTGACTAAAGGTATCATCGCGAAAATAGCGGCCAGCGCCGTTAAAATAATGGGGCGAGCGCGGCGTACCGTCGATTCTAATACCGCATCCCAAGGTGAATGACCTGCCGCTAAATCTTGGTCAATTTGATCCATTAGAATAATCGTATTACGAATAATAATCCCAATTAGAGCGAGCATTCCCAGTCTTGCAACCAAACCAAAGGATAAGTCCAATAGCAACAAAATAGACACCACACCAATGAGACCTAATGGCACGGTCATCAAGACCAAGGCCATTTTTTTCATGCTGTTTAACTCGAACATTAATAAAGTAAGGATAGCCACCAACATAAATGGCATTGTTTTTCCTAGCTGACCATCAACTTCTTTAGAGATATCCACCTCTCCAAACACTTCAACACGATAGCCACTTGGCAAGGTATCACGCAGTTTATCTATTTCTGGTTTGAGCGCTGTCACCACATCAAAATTCAACACACCCTCTTCCAGCAAGGACTGCACAATCACCGAACGATAACCGTTATAACGCCATATAACGCCTTCTTCAAGCTTCAGATTAATGTCCGCCAGTTCTGACAGCGCAACCGTTGTGCCGTTGCCCAAAGGAACTTGTAGATACTTAATTCTATCAAGGTTGTAGCGATTATCAGATTGGTTACGAAGCACGACATCAATTTGATCATTACCCTCGCGGTACTGAGTTACCGGCAAACCATCAAGCATGGCGCTTAGTGTTTTGCTTAGTTTTGCAGGGTCCGTTCCACTGGCCGCCACACGGGGAAGGTCCAGTTTAATATCCACCATCACCCGTTTTTCTCGGCGATTATCATGCACATCACGTGTTGTTGGATTGTTTTTTAGTATCTCTTTTAATTGTTCGGTAATGCCTGCCAATTTCTCAGGATCATTCCCTGTAATCAAATATTGCATCGGGTAGTTAAATGGCAAGCCATACGCAAGGTTGTACACACGTGTACGCACATTGGGTTGGTGCGTTGCAAAATACTCACTCAGCACATTCTTTAACCCTTCACGTGCATCCAGATCCTTTGCAATAACGATGATCTTGCTGTAATTCGCATTAGGTTGCTCTAAGTACATATCGTTTTGTACACGCAACGAATCCCCGCCTACATAAGTAATATAATTTTCAATGTTACCTTGTTGATCTAACAACTGTTCAACGCCTGCAATCTGACGTTCCATTTGTTGGTAACTGGTACCTTCTGGAAACCAAACGTCGACAAGTGCTTCAGGCCGATCATTTCCAGGGAAAAACTCCATTCTCACGCTTTGCATGCCAACAATAGTGAGAGCGAATGATAATGCAGTTGCCCCCAACACGGTTTTTTTATGGCTCATACACCAGGCAATTAATCGACGAAAGCGGTTATAAAAAGCGCTCTGATACATCGCAGAACTGTCGACATTAGACGCTTGTATTTGCGACTCAGTCTTATGTTCAACTTTTAGTAATTTAAAAGACAAATAAGGTGTTAATAAAACAGCCACCAGCCATGATGCAATGAGAGCCACACCAATCACTACAAAAAGGTTACCTAATATCTCGTTCGGTGCGGCATTAACAATGTAGACGGGCAAAAACCCTACCGCAGCAATTAAGGTACCACTCAACATCGGTTTCGACGTGGCGGTATAGGCAAACGTTGCTGCTTTTAACCGGTCCCAACCTTGTTCAAGCTTTACGTGCACCAACTCCACCACGATCATGGCATCATCCACCAACAAACCAAGCGCAATGACTAGTGCACCAAGAGACACCCGGGTGAGAGGAATTTCTAATATATACATCATCACAAACACCACACCCAAAACCACAGGAATGGCCAGCGCAACGATAAAACCTGTACGAAGCCCAAGTGAAAAATAGCAAACCACCAAGACAATAAAAATGGCTATTAGTAACTTTAATAAAAAACGGTTAATTTGTGCCTGAACAGATTTAGGTTGGTCTCCCACCAGTGTCACGCTTATTCCGGCCGGTAACTGTTCTGCAAACTCAGCCATCGTTGCCTTGACGTCATCAGACAAGGCCAGCAATTGATAACCTTTACGCATCGTAATGCCTAAACCAATGGAGGGCTTACCATTAACACGCATTCTAAATACCGGTGGATCTTCGTAGCCTCGGTTGATAGTAGCAATATTTTCAAGATATATAACGCTCTTATCTTTTAGGCCAATGGGCATTTTTTTGATGTCTTCGATGGATTGAAAACGGTCGTTAAGGCTGAGTCGATAATAAGACTGATTGCCTTCAATACGACCACTGTTTTGAACCTTATTATGCTCTTGCAACAAAATGCCAATCTGTAGAGGATCTAACCCCAGTGCCGACATTCGCTTGTCGTCTAGCTCCACAAATATTTTTTCATCTTGTACGCTGTATAAAATAGCTTTTTCTACCGACTCAATACGTACTAATGCATTGCGCGCTTTTTCAGCATAATCTTTAATATCTGCGAACGAGTAATCGTCACTATTAAAGCCATAAACCATTGAAAAAATATCACCAAACTCATCGTTAAAGAACGGGCCTTGAACTCCTGTTGGTAAGCGATGAGCAATATCGCCTATCTTTTTTCGTATCTCGTACGCGCGGTCTTTCATTGCTGCCGCAGCATTGGGCATAAAGTCTTCTATATTAACGACTAACCAAGCTTCACCCGGTTTACTAAACGAACTCACTTCGCGAAGCCAAGGCACTTCCAGTAATTTTGTTTCAATAGGGTCTGTCACAAATTGCGACATGTCAGTTGCCGAAGCGCCAGGCCATTTAACGCTAACAACAATTGTTTTTATCGCAAAAGCAGGCAAGTCACGTTGCCCTAATTTAAAAAAAGCAACCGTACCCGTAATTAAGATAATAATCATCAGGTAAATCAATATCTGCGAATGCTCTATTCCCCACCGAGCAAGGTTAACGCGTTCTTTATCACTCATTTTTCTAAAACTCTAACCGTACTGCCATCAGTGATTTTGTTAGCGCCCGCTATTACGACCCATTGGCCATTATTTAAGCCATCAACAATGCTCACATGGTCGCCCAATGGTTTACCAATCGTTACTGCTTTAGCACGAACTTGATTTGTCTTTGAATCAACCGTCATCACCATTGTTTGCCCGTTCAATTCAACAATCGCAGACGTTGGCAATAAACCTATGTGCGCCTCTTTTTTTGAAATCAAGGCGTGCCCCGTCATGCCCAGTTTCAAGTCATCTGGATAACTCGACAGGCTAAGCTTCACTTTAGGCTGATTTCACGAACGACCGCCATGTATTGCTTGTCGCTATACGACCAAAGTTTAATCATCGCCGACTGGCCAACGATTAATTGATTAACATCTGTTTCTGAAACAGCCGTTACAAACTCCCAGTCATTTTTCCAAGCAAATGTCGCAATGGGAAAGCCCGCCTTTACAACGTTACCCACTTCAGCATTAAGCGTGGTAACAATGCCGTCAGCTGGTGCGAGTAATTGAGTGTACCCTCGTTGGTTCACTCGCTGAGCGTGCTCTGCTTTTAATGCTTTTAATCTAGCATAAGATGCCCGTTCAACGTTGATCGCCTTATCTAAATCAGACTGACCAATAAACTTCTTTTTGCGTAAGCCTTTCGCCCGAACCAAATCACGTTTAGCTCTTTCAAAATCTGCCGCCGCTGCCTTTTGTTTGTTAGAAAAACTTTCACTGCTCAGCACATAATCTTTTGCATCTAACATCGCAATGGGTGCACCTTTTTTAACCACATCACCCACATCAACCAAACGTTCAATTAAACGCCCTTCTACCTGAAAGGATAATTCACTTTGAAAGCGAGCTTGAACACGTCCCGGATAATCCATAACACGTGTCGCTGGTTGATATGAAAAAACACTCACCTCAACAAGCCGATCTAATGGCTCGTCAATTGCATTATCTCCACAAGCACTTAAAATAATGGCTGAAGCCGCAATCAAAACGCACTGAATAATTCGCATAATATTTCTTTGGTTACAAAAAAGTTTGGGGCTGATAACCAGCCCCATGTTCGCTATTAATAACAACTTATATCTTTAACGTTGCAAGGTATTTAGCCGCCGGTGGTGCTGTTAATAAAGCACCCAGCTTTTCTAAATCTCCGCGCTCTGCTCGCCACCCCATATAACTTTCGTGGTCTGCCCGAGCATCCCATTTTTCTAACAACACAATATTTAAAGGGTCATCATCATTGCTGGTAACAACAACACCTTGGCAACCTTTATAGGCACGCGTATCAGGCAATATAGCTTCCAGTGTGTTTAGCAATGTTTCACGGTTTTCTGCACTTACTTGTAAATCTAACGTTACATCTATCGACATCATTATTTCCTCTTTTAGTTTCCATTATTTTTCGGTTTTAATAACCAAAAATCAAAATAGCCTAACACCACACATAATAGACATGTGATTCCAGACTTGTAAATATAACCCAACACTCCAGTTACTCACCGTGTTAAACACTTATCAAAAATGGCATTCTAGACATTGTTAATGTGAACATTACTCAACTACTCTGCATTCTCGCTATGGACAAGTAGATTAACAGCTACAGCATGAATAGCCCAACCCATAAGTAAGCGCAATGCCATATCCCTTGTATAAAACATTACTCGTCATACATTTCATTCTAGCGTTCAAAAAAACTTTTTAGAAAAATCAAAACTAAACCCTACCAGCAACGCCTGCCCACCCTCTCGCCAGTATGTATCTGCAAACCCTTTTCGTTCGTGTGTTATAGCTGACCCAGTTTGTTCTTGGTAGTACTCTGCAAACAATTTCACATGTTTATCGTATTGATACTCATACCCCAGGTGAAAAATGTCACCACCAAAATTATCTACCTTTGCGATATGCCCGTTAATCTTATGTAAGCCTTTTTTATACTCGACATAAAAATTCATTGCATCCGAACCATCATTCCCATAAAAGCGTTTATCTGTAACATCACTACTGTGGCGTTCATATTTAGCGGCAATATAAAAATCTTTTATTTTATGGGACAACGATACACCAACAAGTTGCTGGCTGTTTTCGCCGCCTGCATCAGTAAAGCCAAACCCCAACTTAGTACCCTTAATACTATACGAAACAGTTAATTGATTACGATCATCATATTGGCCATTGCTCTTTTTATAACCATTTTTATGTGCATGCATCAGGCCAAAATTTAAACCATCAAAATCTGGGCTTGAGTAAACAATCGCTTGCTCAACTCTTAGCACTGAATACGTCGCATATCCCCTGTAATAAGAATTAAACCTATCTACAGATGCAGACACACTACTGTAATATGGCTCCCACCCTCTACCCACCCAAATTGAGCCGTATGCCGGTAAATTAAGCTGAATGTAAGCAAGTCTTTCTGTTGAATCAAAGACAGTCCTATCTTGATCAAACGTATTATTGATCTCCATATTAACCGTATCAAAAGGAAGTTCTAACAAAGCGAAGGCACTCACTCCATTATCTAATTCATGCCCTAGTTTAAGCGCAACCCTCGTATACGCATCACGAAAATTCGTATAATCATTATCTGTTTTTGTACCAGGGGACACGGATTCAACTTGGGTGCTAATCGTTCCAAATGCTTCCAATTCATACGCTACACCAGTCACAGGTATCCATAAAAAGGATAACAACAGTAGCTTGCTAAGCGATATGTTGCGATAAAGCCTGCAATCATTCTTTTTATATTTCATCTTCACTTTCAATCCAGCTTTAAATTTTTGCTAATAAAATCATTAAATAATTGTACTTTTAACTGCTTATATTGCTTCTCTTGGTACACTAAATAAACACCTGCAGAGCCTAGTTCATAATTGGGCAGCAACTCAACTAAACGGCCCTCTCGTAAATCATCAGCCACTATAAAGTGAGACAACACTGACACCCCTACCCCTTGCAATAAGAGGGTTCTAACTGCATCAGCATTGTTTGTCTTTATAGCGCCATCAACAGTCACGGTTTCTTTTTGCTTTTTTTGAGTAAACGTCCATTCCGTTGGGTTGGGCAATAGTGAAAAGTTAACCCATGCGTGCTTTTCTAAATCTTTGGGCACAACTAACGCCCCGTGTTGTTTCAAATAGCTAGGGCTTGCAGCCAATACCAAGCGTGAATCGGCCACTTTCCTCGCTATAAGGTTAGAATCTTGTAACCAACCCACTCGAACACTTACATCTATACCTTCTTCAACCATATCGATCACTTGGTCTTGTAGCATCAGATCAATATTTAGTTTTGGATATAGGCGCATAAATTCAACAATTAACGGCGTAATATATTGAGTCCCTAAACTATTAGTCGCGGCGATTTTTAATGAACCAACGGGCTGATTTTGCAGCACACTAATTTCATTTTGCATGAATTGCGTCTCTTCAACGATTTTCTGACAGCTTTGAAAATAAATTTTTCCTATTTCAGTCAAGTTAAGCTGACGTGTTGTACGGTTTAAAAGCCGTGCCCCCACCTGTTCTTCGAGCAGTGTTACATGCCGACTCACCGCCGATTTTGCCATATTGAGCTCTTTGGCGGCCTCAGTAAAACTGCCCAAATCTACAACATGGTAGAAAATCATCATTCGATCTAAGTTTTTTATGGCTGCCATTGTTCTTTTAAATAGAATAGTTTGTTATAAAATTACTGTATTGTTAAATTATATAGAAAATACTATCATAGGAAAAATTAAACTTATCTAAATTTTCCTAAGGCACCTCATGACTAAGCTTTCAAAACTTTCATTCGCATTACTTTTATTAACAGCTCTATCAGCACAGGCAAATAATGGTTATTTCGCTATCGGTTACGGCGCCAAAATGATGGGCATGGCAGGTGCTGCAATCGCCTTTCCTCAAGACACATTAGCAGGTGCAGTCAACCCTGCAGGCATGTCTCAAGTTGAAGGCTTAGATATCGGCGCAAGGTTTTTATACCTACCTAGAGACGCTGAATTTGATTGCCGAGGTATCGGCGCCTGTGATGAATTGGTACGAGATGACAGCCGGCGTAATTATTGGTTAATCCCAAACTTTGGATGGAACAAACGATTAAGTGATAAAAGCACACTCGGGGTTACTGTATATGGCAATGGCGGTATCAACACGACCTATAGGAAACGTTTATTTACTGAAACGTTTGAACGTGTCACAGGTTCGCCAAGCATTACAACAAATGGGCACTTAGGCGTAGATTTTACGCAGGTCATTATCGCCACCACCTACACCTACGAAATGTCTCCAAATAACTATATTGGTGCATCTCCTTTATTTGGCATTCAAAAATTTAGCGCACAAGGCCTAGACTTCTTCCAAGGCGTATCATCAGACCCAGGCAGCCTAACAAACAGAGGTGACGAGCTGTCCTACGGACTTGGTATTAAAGTGGGCTGGTTTTATAAACCTAACGACACTTACCAGTTTGGTGCCTATTATTCACCAAAAATGCAAATGACTAAAATGAAAAAGTATTCAGGTTTGTTTGCTAATAATGGGGATTTTGATATTCCTTCAAATTATGGCGTAGGAATGGCCGTTAACTTTTCAAAACAACTGTCCATATCTTTTGATGTGATGCGCATTAACTACAAAGATATTGATGCTTTATCAAACCCTGTGCCAACAGCTTCGGAACTGACTGGCGGCTTTTCTGCAGACAGACTACTCGGTGCAAAAGACAGCGTTGGTTTCGGTTGGAGAAGTATCACTGCTTATAAATTAGGCGTTCGCTACATTCTTGACGACACTATAACGCTTCGGGCGGGTGCAAACCTTGGTGAGGAACAAATCCCCAGACGATCAGGCTTGCTAAACCCCATCACACCTGCCATGCCAGCTAAACATTTAACCGCTGGGTTTAGTTATAAAACCAATGAACATTCAGAATGGTCTTTTGCTGTTATGCACGCCTTTCGCAATGAGTTAACGGCGCAAGACACCGCGTTTTTAGGGGCGGACGTTAAGTTTGGCATTGCAGAAACAACTTTAGATGTTAGTTACACCTACAGCTACTAACATACATTCACAACCATACATAAAAAGAGAATTTACAAAATGACTGATTTATTTTCATCCATAAACGTTGGCCCACATACACTATCCAATCGTATTTTTATGGCGCCGATGACGCGCAACAGAGCACCCGATACCATACCGAACGAGTTAATGAAAACGTATTACACTCAACGAGCCAGCGCCGGTTTGATTATTTCAGAAGGCTCACAAATCTCTTTGCAGGCCATCGGCTACCCTGGCACACCGGGCATTCACACAGCTGAACAGGTAACAGGCTGGAAAACTATTACCGATGCCATTCATGCACAAGGTGGGCATATCTTTTGCCAACTATGGCATGTCGGACGCAGCTCCCACCCGGACCTTCAGCCAAACAACGAACTACCCGTTGCGCCATCCGCTATTAAACCCGAAGGCGGTGCGATGACACTTGAGGGGCCCAAACCTTTTGTTACACCACGAGCCCTTACTATTGAAGATATTCAACAAACTATTAAAGACTTTATTCATGCCGCTGAATGTGCTCTGGAGGCTGGCTTTGATGGTGTGGAAATTCATGCTGCCAATGGCTATTTAATTGACCAGTTTTTACGTGACGGGACAAACCAGCGAGATGATAACTATGGTGGCTCAGTAGAAAATAGAAGCCGTTTCTTACTTGATGTTGTTGATGCTGTCTCTAACGTTTGGGGAGAAAATCGAACAGCCGTTAGGATCTCACCCCTTCAACCATTTAATGATATGAAAGACTCATCTCCAGAAACACTCTTCACCCACGTTGTTAAAGCACTCAACCAATACAATTTAGCTTATCTCCATGTGACAGAAATGGGTGCTGAAGCACCAGGCGTTGCTGGACCGGCCTTTGATTTAACCAAACTACGGCCATTATTTGATGGTATCTACGTCACTAATGCTGGCTATGACAAACAACGTGGCAACAAAACCATTGCGAACAATAGTTGTGATGCAGTTGCCTTTGGCGTGCCATTTATAGCAAACCCAGACCTAGTGGCGCGCTATGAATCAAATGCTGATTTAAATGAAGCCGAACCAGCAACTTTTTATGGTGGTGACTCAGCGGGTTATACAGACTACCCAAACCTTGGCTAGCCTTTTAATAAAAACCACAGAATATTATGCTTAAAAAATTATCAATAGCTGTACTTGCCTTTATTAGCTTTCCATCGTTCGCTGACCCATCACATGCCTACGCAAATGCAGTGCTAGAAGCGCTTCAGAAAAAGGGAGTATTAAGCCAACAGGATGTAGCTGATATTAAACAGCAAGCAACTCAAGCCGAGTTACAGGCGACTAAACCCAATACGGCCGAAAAAAGCAATGTTCAACAACTCATTGCCGCTACAAAAAAGAGCGTCAACAAGGCCAGTCCTAATATTAAATTTTGGGGGCAATTACAACCACGCTATACATTCGTACCCTCTAAGAACGGCCTTCAAGGAACTAACAGCTTCACTCTCCGACGTGCTCGCGTTGGTTTTAAAGGCTTTGCAATGGACAAGGTTGCCTTTCGCTTCCAATATGATGCATCCAACGAGGTGGCAGGGTTATCAAACGCGCAAAAATTACTGGATGCTTGGGTGAGTTTTAAACACTTTGATGACAGCATTGGCAGCATTACAGTTGGGCAACAATTTGCTTTAGGCTACACTCGTCGCCCACATAAAACGGCCAGTGTAGAGCGCAAATTTACCGAAGTGTTATCACCAGGAGCCACCGGACGGCTCCGTGGACTGACCATTAGAAAAGGTGATATGGGGCTACCCGAAACCAACTCCAAGGGTTATTTTGGCAACCGCTTACAGTATGCTCTTGGCTTGTATAACGGCCCTGATTTATCGCTAAACAACGATAATAATGACCTGATGTTTTCTGCAGCCTTCTCTCTACGCCCCACCGGGGTTTCACCCAGTGATGACGAGTATCAATTCAAAGACAGACCATTTGCATACAGTATTGGTGCTGCCTACAGTACCTCGCTGGATTCTGTAACACTGGACACAAAGTTTCAACCCAACGGGGTTGATTTAGATAATGAATGGCTGAGTGCTCATGTTGACGTTCAAGCACACCATTGGTGGCTCTGGGCTTCATGGGCACAGTTCAAATCCGATGCTCAGGGTGGTTTAGCCGTCAATGAACAAGGTGACAGTACAAGTACGCTTAATTCAAACGCGTTCACTTTAGGTGTCAGCCGGGCCTATTTACTGAATTCTGAAGACATGGGCTGGGCATGGGCTTTACAATACCAACACGTCAATAATGAGCACCCCTCTAGAACCGCCTTCTTTAGACCGCTAACGGGAAAATCTATTGATGAGAAAGCACGCGGCATGAATCAAGGCAGTGTTTATCAAGCCATGTTCACTTGGCAGTTTGATAAAAACTTACGGCTGATTAATGAACTGGCTTACTATGACCCAACAGACGGTAAATTTAATTACCCATCGTTCATCAGTCAATTACAGCTAACCTTCTAATCCAAACTCAAGCTATTAGCTTATGAAACAAGAACACTTTATACAAGCGGCTGGGCATCGCCTGCGGGCGCTTCAACTTGGCAACATACAAGCCGGTTCGCCCACCTTGGTCTTCCTGCATGGCGGTATAGACACTATAGAGATGTGGCGTGACTTCCCCGAACAGGTACACCAATCGACTGGCCTAAGTGTTATCGTTTATGACCGCTGGGGGCACGGGCAATCAGAACCATTAACTGAATTCCGAGAGTGTGACACGCGTGCTGAAGAAGCTGATGAGCCATTACTTGATATTTTCAAACACTTTGGCCTGACTAACGTCATTCTAGTGGGCCATAGCTACGGCGGCGTTATATCTCTTATTGCAGCAAGCCTTCATACAGGCATTATTCGCGGTGTCGTATCAATTGTTCCACAAATGCTCATTCACCCCCTTTGTCTTGCGGGTGTAGAAGACGCTAAAGAAGGTTTTGAAAATGGTAATCTACAAGAAAAGTTACAAAAATTTCATGGTGAAGGGCTCGACACTTTGTTTTATGATTGGATAAACCGCGTTAATAGTTCAAGCTATCAAGCCGAAGATTGCTCGCAATATTTACAAAAAATCACTTGCCCAATATTGCAAATATACGGCAAGGAGGATGTATATGGCTATTTGCCAAACCTTGAACTATCTGAAAAACATATCCCCAGCAAGCTATCAATAAACGTTGTACCCGATGCTGGACATTATGTTCACTTAGAAGCTAAAGAAACCGTCGTTAATGCCGTAAAAGAGTTTTGCTTAACGCTATAGTGTGATTGTTAGCCTAATCCACCACGCCGCGCAAAAATACAAATAGCTACGACCAATGATTAACCCAAGCCTTTCAATCTTAATCACTCGCTGGGCACCATTAATGTTCGTTTTGTTGTGGAGCACTGGGTTCATTGGCGCTAAGTTTGCTCTGCCGTTTATCGAGCCGTTCAACTTATTATTCATTCGCATGTTGGCGACGCTGGTTGTGTTCGCCATTCTTATTAAAATATTTCGAGCCAGCAAAATCACCCCCATTCAATCTATCCACCAAATGGTCGTTGGGTCGCTTGTGCATGCGGCTTATTTAGGCGGTGTTTTTGCCGCCATAAAGCTACAAATGCCTGCCGGTTTGGCGGCTTTATTAGTTGGCTTACAACCTTTATTGACTGCCTTAATGGGATTCACCTTTTTATCCGAGCGCTTAAGCTTTAAACAATGGCTTGGTTTGCTGTTGGGTTTACTGGGTGTTTGCATTGTTTTATTGCAAGGGCAGAATCTTGAAAACGTCAATATTTCAATGGCCGCTTTATTAGCCGTAACCGTATCGTTATTTGGTATTTCTGTCGGCACGATGTATCAAAAGCGATATGGCGTTGGCGTTAACCTGCTCACCGGCTCATTTTTTCAATACCTTGCGACGGCTATCTGGATGGGTTTGCTAACCTTTACGTTTGAACATCAAGAAATTATCTGGCATCCACATTTAATCGGCGCGTTAATATGGCTAGTGTTTGGCCTTTCCATTATTGCTATTTTGTTACTGATGCATATGATTCACGAAGGCAAAACAACGCAAGTTGCCAGCTACTTCTATTTAGTGCCACCCGTTACC
>LWDU01034554.1_pt1 | contig 12884 bp, 11 predicted proteins | sample 727161 | NCBI WGS metagenome assembly LWDU01 (sample SAMN04566230, study PRJNA314399) | hydrothermal vent metagenome | isolation source: deep sea hydrothermal plume seawater | place: Mexico: Gulf of California, Guaymas Basin | collected 2004-07-11 | reverse complement strand
ATCGTGATAAAAGGCAGATATGCCTAGTATGGCTGTCATTGATTAGAATAAAGTATAAATAAATGGCTAAACATATATATCTTTGATTCGGTTGAGCGCACTCAATCGTTAGTAACTTGATGGATGTGGGTATATAATAACGGATGACATTATAGTTCGATTGGCGAGATTCCACCAATAAAGATGCTTGAGACTACAAAGCATCTTTTGAGGTATTCTATAGTATGACTGGCATCTATGTCAGAAAATTGGAAGTTGTGCACTTAATAATGCAAATTCACCATATAAAAATAAGAAGAATATATTGGCATTGATAGTTGAATCTCTAGTAAGAATAAAGTATAAAATTTATTAACTTAATGTTAAAAAGCTTGATAAGTGAAAAACTAAGAGTTGTACATTAAATAATAGCTATATGATTTGAATTTAAAGTATGGAATTTATCGACCTAAAACAGCAACAGGCATTAATCAGATCACAAATTGATTCTAATATTAAAAAAGTTCTGAGCCATGGTTGTTATATTATGGGCCCTGAAGTAAATAAATTAGAAGAACAGATGGCAGAATATGTTGGAGTTAAGCACTGTATAGGAGTTTCATCTGGTAGTGACGCATTGTTGATCTCAATGATGGCACTAGAAATTGGCCCTGGAGATGAAGTTATTACCACTCCATTTACTTTTATTGCTACATCTGAAATGATAAAGCTCTTAGGCGCAACCCCTGTATTTGTTGATATAGATCCTCAAACATATAATATAGATCCTGCAAAAATTAGTTCAGCCATAACAGATAATACTAAGTTGATTCTACCTGTAAGTCTGTATGGGCAATGTCCTGATATGGATGCAATTAATACTATTGCAAAAAAACATAATATCTACGTACTTGAAGATGGCGCGCAAAGTTTTGGTGCAACATATAAAGGAAGAAAATCATGCAGCCTATCCACAATTGGTTGTACTAGTTTTTTTCCAAGCAAACCTCTTGGTTGTTATGGAGATGGTGGGGCAATATTTACTAATGATGATATTTTGGCAAAGATTATGCGAGAGATTCGTATACATGGTCAAGATAAGCGCTATAGTCATACAAGGCTTGGCATCAATGGTCGTTTAGATACAATTCAAGCTGCGATATTGCTGGCTAAATTTGATATATTTCCAAACGAGGTTGCGCAAAGAAACAGGATTGGAGGCAGGTACACAGCTAGTATTAACTCAATGAAATCGACCATTGTAACTCCAAAAATTAAATCAAACTGCACAACAGTTTATGCGCAATATTCAATTATGGTGAATAACCGAGAGCAACTTATAGACAAGTTAAAAAAAATGGATATCCCAACAGCGGTTCACTACCCTATTCCATTACACCTTCAACCGCCATTTTATAATGATCAGTCAAACTTTCCTGTTGCGGAAGATGTTGCAACAAAAATAGTTAGTCTCCCAATGCATCCATATTTAAGCACTAAAGATATAGAAAAAGTTAGTCAAGCATTGGTACTACAAGATGAATAGAATACAAAGCTTTGGTTTCAAATTTATTGAATTTGTATCACGGTAGTTTGGATTAAAAATGAACAATATATTTTATTTTGATAAAGTATGTGCCATTATATTAAACAAGGATTTACATGGTTAAAAAGGGGGTTTTTTGACTAAAATTTACATAGCGGGACATCGAGGCATGGTAGGTTCTGCTATAGTTCGACAGTTGCAAACTAAACCGAAATACGGTTTCCAATTAATAACTCGTACTCATAAAGAGTTAGATCTTACTAATCAGCAACAAGTTAATGATTTTATTGCAAAAGAAAAACCAGATCAAATATACTTAGCTGCAGCTAAAGTAGGCGGTATACATGCAAATAATACTTATCCAGCAGATTTTATATATCAGAATTTAATAATTCAAGCAAATATTATCCATGCAGCGCATCAAAATAATATTCAAAAACTTCTATTTCTTGGCTCAAGTTGTATTTATCCGAAATATGCAAAACAACCTATGCGAGAAGAGTCTCTTTTAACCGGAACATTGGAGCCCACTAATGAGCCATATGCTGTTGCAAAAATTGCTGGAATTAAGCTTTGTGAATCATATAATAGGCAATATAATCATGATTATCGTAGTGTAATGCCTACTAACCTTTATGGACCAGGTGACAACTACCATCCAAAAAATAGCCATGTAATTCCGGCACTTATAAGAAGGTTTCATGAGGGCAAGATTAATAATGCTCAAAAAATTATAATTTGGGGTTCAGGAAAACCTAAAAGAGAGTTTTTATATGTGGACGATATGGCAGCTGCTTGTGTATATGTAATGAATCTAAATAAAGAAGTATATCAACAGCAGATAGAGCCTATGCAAAGCCATATAAATATAGGCTCTGGGAAGGATTTAACTATAAAACAATTGGCAGAAAGCATAGCTAAAGTGGTTGGTTTTGAAGGTAAAATTGAATTTGATCCTACAAAGCCAGATGGCACAAAAAGAAAATTAATGGATAGCACTCGATTAAATAACTTAGGATGGCATTCAAAATTTGATTTACAACAAGGAATAAAGCAGACCTACGAAGACTATTGTAAATTTAGTAATTAGTGATAATATGACAATAAGTATAAAAACAGCCCTAATAACTGGAATTACTGGACAAGATGGCGCGTATCTAGCTGAGTTTCTTTTAAATAAAGGCTACCATGTTCATGGTATTAAGCGTCGTTCGAGTTCTTTCAATACGGAGCGCATTGATCATCTTTATACTGATCAACATGATGTAGTAGACGGCACTCCCCATTTGACACTTCACTATGGTGACTTAGCTGATTCTATGAGTTTAGTGCGTATTATTCAACAGATTAGGCCTGATGAAATATATAATCTTGGTGCTCAATCCCACGTAGCTGTTTCTTTCGAAAGTCCAGAATACACTGCTGATACAGTCGGCCTAGGTGCATTACGCATTCTCGAAGCTATTCGAATTTCAGGTTTAGAGAAGAAAACTCGTTATTACCAAGCATCAACTTCAGAGCTCTATGGTAAGGTTCAAGAAATTCCACAAACTGAATCCACACCATTTTATCCAAGAAGTCCCTATGCAGTTGCTAAACTTTATGCCTATTGGATAACCATTAACTACCGAGAAGCTTATGGTATTTACGCATGTAACGGCATCCTTTTTAACCATGAAAGCCCTATTCGTGGAGAAACGTTTGTTACTAGAAAAATTACTCGTGCCTTAGCAAGAATAAAATTAGGATTACAAGATTGTCTTTATCTTGGCAATATGGATGCGAAAAGAGATTGGGGTCATGCTAAGGATTATGTGGAGATGCAGTGGTTAATGTTACAACAGGAGCAACCGGAAGATTTTACTATTTCTACAGGAGAGCAGCATACAGTTAGAGAGTTTGTTGAATTAGCCGCAAAAGAACTAGAGTTGAATATTAAGTGGAAAGGTGATGGAATAAATGAAAAAGGAAGTTATAAAGGCAAGACTATTATCTCCGTTGACCCACGTTATTTTCGTCCTACAGAAGTGGAAACTTTACTTGGCGATTCAACCAAGGCTAAAAATAAGCTGGGATGGACTCCAAAAATAACCTTTATAGAGCTGGTTAAAGAAATGGTAATGTCAGATTTGAAACAAGCAGAGCGAGATAATCTTTGTAAAATAGAGGGTTACTCAACCTACAATTACCATGAGTAATTGAAAATTACAATAAGGAGCTGATAATTATAATGCTTACCAATTCATCAATATTAATAACAGGCGGGACAGGATCATTTGGTCATGCGTTCGTTGAAATGACTTTAGAAAAATACAATCCTAAAAAAATTGTTATTTTGTCTCGTGATGAGATGAAACAATGGGAGATGAGTAAAATATATAAAGATAACCCAAAGGTAAGGTTTCAAATTGGAGACGTTAGAGATAAGGATAGATTGTATCGTGCATTGGATGGTATTGATTATGTGGTACATGCTGCAGCTACTAAAATTGTGCCAACAGCGGAATATAACCCATTTGAGTGTGTTAAAACTAATATAAATGGGGCAATGAATTTAATTGATGCATGTATTGACCATAATATTAAAAACGTTGTCGCGCTGTCCACTGATAAGGCTAGTAAGCCAGTTAGCTTGTATGGCGCTACAAAATTAGCATCAGACAAGATGTTTGTAGCAAGTAATGCTTACTCAGGTGAGCATAAGACTAAATTTTCAGTTGTGCGCTATGGTAATGTTATGGGGTCTAGAGGTTCAGTAATACCATTTTTTATGCAAGAAAAAGAGAAAGATATATTTCCTATTACAGATAATCGTATGACTCGTTTTATGATTACACTAGAAGAGGGGGTTAGTCTTGTTTGGAAGGCTTTTGATGATATGTCTGGAGGTGAAATATATGTTAAAAAAATTCCATCTATGAAAGTTACTGAATTAGCAAAAGCAATAAATAAAGATGCCGTGCATGAAATTGTTGGCATTAGACCTGGTGAGAAATTACATGAAGAGATGATTGGTGAGGACGACTCTATTTATACATATGAATATGATGGTTACTATAAAATACTACCCGCTATTAATAATTGGTCATCTTCTCAAAAGTTAATTAAAAAAGGAAAAAAAGTAGGAAAAGGATTTAGTTATACAAGTTGTAACAATAAAGAGTGGATGAGTATAGAGACTCTACAGGACTGGATTAAAGCTAATAAAAATAAAATTGGAAAAATCTAAATTAATTCCCTATGGTCGACAAGATATCACCAAAGGAGATATCAGTGCTGTTGTTGATGTTTACCTATGTTTGAACAAAGATTGTGTGACTATACAAGAGCAAAGTATGCTGTTGCAGTAAATAGTTGCACATCTGCCCTTCATATTGCATGTCTTGCTTTAGAGTTAAGTCATGGAGATATCATGTGGACAACTCCGATTACTTTTGTAGCCTCTATAAATTGTGCCCTATATTGCGGAGCTTCTGTTGATTTTGTAGATATTGAGCATGATACAGCACTTATGAGTGTTGATAAGTTAAAGGAAAAATTAGAACGGGCAGAAATAGAAGGCAAGCTCCCTAAAATAGTTATTCCGGTCCATTTTGCTGGACAGCCTTGTGATATGAAAGAGATTTACGATTTAGGTCAAAGATACGGTTTTAAAATTATTGAAGATGCGGCTCATGCTATTGGGGCAAAATATCAAAATGAGCCGGTAGGGGGTTGTCAATATTCTGATATTGCCGTATTTAGTTTCCATCCTGTAAAGATAATTACTACTGCTGAAGGCGGAGTAGCAATGACAAACAATTCATTGCTAGCTGAAAAGATGAAATTACTAAGAAGTCATGGTATAACGCGTGATCCAGTTAAAATGCAGAAGAAACCAGATGGCCCATGGTATTATGAACAAGTTGATCTTGGATTTAATTACAGAATGACAGATATTCAAGCAGCGCTAGGGAATAGTCAATTAAATCGCCTTGATAAGTATGTATCATATAGAGTTAAGATTTCAAAATGGTACAACGAGCAATTGAAAGATGTGAATATCTTTCCATTAAAACAAAAACCTAATAGAAATTCATCATGTCACTTGTATGTTATAAGGGTTAAAGACGGAAAGCAAGCAAGAAATAGACTTTATAAAAATCTGCATGAGAGTGGCATTGGAGTAAATTTACATTATATACCCGTGTATAAGCATGCGTATTACAACCGTTCTGATGTATTATATGAGACAGAGAATTATTATAAAGAAGCAATCTCCTTACCTTTGTTTACAGCTTTAACCGACAGTGATTTAGATAAAATTGTGAGCAGTGTTTTAAATTATCTTTAACTTTAACATTTATTTAAATCGAAGATAGACTAACAAATTAATTTAATGATTAAAAATAACAATATAAGTTCTTTAGATATTTTTATAGAAGGAGAAACGATTGACTTGTGTGTGCCGTCATGTGATGAATATGTTTTAGACCAATGGTACAGGTGGTTTAATAGAAGTGAAGTTACAAAATACTTAGATCAGGGTGTTTATCCCAATACGATAAGTCTTCAAAGGGAGTATTGCAACTCTATAGCATCTGACAGAACGAGGATAGTAACATTAATTAGACCTAAAAATCAAGAAAAAATTATAGGTGTCGCTTCTCTTTCATCAATTAGTTATATTAAAAATCAATGTGATTTTGCAATGGTTATAGGTGATAGAAGAAGTGGAAAAGGGTCATTGTTTTATGGAATGGAGGCAAAAGCAAGATTAACACAGCATGCATTTGACAATGTGGGTGTTGATAGAATAAATAGTAGTCAAGTTGATAAGCTTGATAGGTGGCAAAAATGGCAAATACTATTTGGTTATCAAATAGAAGGCATACTCAGAAATAAGCATGTAAAAGGAAGTTTATCGCACAATGTTTATATGTCATCATGTCTAGAAGAAGATTATAGAAAAATTATACATAAAAGAGGAGGCGTGCTTTGGCCAGGTAAATCTAATTTACTTGACATGATGAGAGCAATACCAGATAAAACTTTAATTGATGAGCTTACTGAATGGCTGCCTGAGAAACAAAAAAAATATTGGAATACTGTATTTAGGTTATAGTTTTTTATGAATTTAATTAAAAGTACAGATTTTTCATTTTTAGGTGCCAGAGATTATATACATTCAACAAGTATTATTGAATTTATTCATAACAACATCAATAGTTTTATTAGTGACTCACCTGTTGAATATTCTTTGGATATAAAAATGTATAAGGAAGTAAGTACCAATTGCAAGGTTGATATTTATAATTGTTATCATGAATATATTGATAAAACAGTGATGTGTGAGATTATTTTAAAATCTAACAATGATAAAAGATTTGTGTATTTTTTAAGCAATCATAAAGTTATAATAAAAAAAACAATTACTCCTATATATCATGTTGAAGAAATAGACCTGTATGGTAAGTTTTCTGGACATTACAGAATCGCCTCTAATAATTACAGTGAATTTATAAAAAATATTATTCAGTCTAATAAAGAGCTTCATATAAAAAACCTTGGTTTAGGAGAGTTTAAGATAATAAATATGTTTATGAAGAATGTTCCAGTTGGATTACTAAAATATATAAATATATTAGATATTGAGATTAAAAACATTGGAATTAGAGAAATATCTGATGGTAATTTATCTACCTTGAGTGAAATTCATATGATTGAAATGAATTTAAAACCTATATTGGTAGGTTTTAAATCTATAAGGTTAAACACATGAATAATCAAAATATAGGTATTGAGAAAATATCATATTATCTTCCAAAAAAAACTATTACTTCAAAAGAGTTGTCTAATGATTATGGATATAATCAAGAGTTTATCGAAACAAAAGTAGGTGTTAAGACACTTTTTGTTGAGGAAAATTTAAGCACAACAGATATGGCAGTAAATGCTATAGAGTCATTATTAGTAGATAGGGAGCATTTAAGAGAAAAAATTGATTTAGTGGTTGTTTGTACACAAACCCCTGAATATCAATTGCCCCAAACATCATCACAGATACAATATCGTTGTGGTCTTAAAAATTCTTTAGTGTCGTTTGATATTAGTTTAGGGTGCTCTGGTTATGTTTATGGCCTATCAGTGGTAGAGTCATTGCTTGTATCGCTTGAGCTTGATTATGGTGTTTTAATTACAGCTGAAAAATATTCAGATATTATTGATGATAATGACAGAAACACAAAGTGCTTGTTTAGTGACGCAGCTTCAGCAACATTACTTTCAAGAGATGGAAAGCTAATACCTGGTAAGTATAAATTTGGTACTGATGGGGAATTTTATGATTCATTGATTGTGTGCAATAAGAATAATAACGATTGTATTAATAATGTATTATCTATGAATGGCAGAGAAATATTCAATTTTACGGTTGGTAAGATTCCAAGTGAAATATCAGATGTTTGCAAGCTAAATGGTTTATGTGAAAAAGAAATAGATCGTTTTGTGATTCACCAAGCAAGTTCATATGTTATATCGTCAATAGCGTCACGAGTAAAATGCGATAGCATTGACAAGTTTGTAAACTACATGCATATTTTTGGTAATACTGTATCAAGCTCAATACCTATTTCTCTATGTAAATTAACTCAAGATGTGGGCGCTAATGATATTGGAAACAAGGTATTAATATCTGGTTTTGGTGTTGGCCTATCATGGGGGTCAGTAGTGCTATTTAACAAAGGAGGTTTTAATTATGAAAAACGTTGAACAAATATTGGTATCTATTGCATCATCTGCATCACATAAGGATGTTTCCAGTCTTGATATTAATATCATAGATGATTTAAATATGGATTCTCTTGATGCAATTGGTTTTTTATTTGAGGTGGAAAATAATCTTGATGTAAAAGTTCCTGAAGAGCATATTGATGAGTTTGATCTGTTTAATCTTAAGAATCTGCATGACTATATATCTAAAAAGTTAGCTTCTAATGATTGAAATTTATTGTTGATAAGTTCTAATTTATCAGCTGTATGAAAATTATATTAGGGACTGTGCAATTTGGTGTTTCTTATGGAGTTTCCAATACTAGTGGAAAAACAACCATACAGGAAGCATCAGATATTTTGAATTATGCATGGAAGAATGAAATTAATACCATTGATACTGCAAGCAATTATGGTAATTCAGAAAGTGTTATTGGGGAGCTGACAGGAAAAAATAAATGGAATATAATTACCAAAACTCCAAGTCTTGATAATTGTATAGATATTAGAGACTGCATAAAATCTATAGATATTTCGCTTGAAAAATCTTTACATTATTTAGGTGTAGGTAGTGTTAGTGCTCTACTCATACATTCTGCCAATGATCTTTTGGATTCTAAGGGTTTTCAATTATTCAACCATATGAAGCATTTAAAAGATATGGGTTTAGTAGAAAAAATTGGTGTATCTGTATACGCTTATGACCAAATTGACTATATATTAGGTAATTATGAAGTTGATATTATCCAATTGCCAGTTAATATTTTAGACCAGAGATTGATTGAATCTGGACATTTGGCAAAAATTAAACAATACGGGGTGGAGATACATGCTAGAAGTGTGTTTTTACAAGGATTGTTGTTAATGCCATTGTGTAAACTGCCAAATCACTTTTCAAAAGTGAGTGACAGTATAAATAGATTTTTGATGCATTCGCATGAAAGGTCATTGAGTAGTGTTGAATTGGCATTAGGATTCGTGCAAGATATTCAAGAGATCGACAAAGTTGTCGTAGGCGCTAATACAGTTAATCAATTAATTGAGATTATTGATGCGTCTAATGTTAAAGTAAATTATAAAGAGTATACTGATCTTTCATTATCTGATCCTTATTACCTAAATCCATCAAATTGGAAATTGTAATATTAGCTCATTGATACATGAATTTATCTGCATATAACAACATATTTTGTGACAGTAAAGAAGCGCTTGAATGGGCGTATGGACACGGCCTTCCAAAAAATTCACAAGTAAGAACTAGCTCACCTGCATTATTATTTAGTGGTAATTCTAATATTAAACATGTTGAATCTAGGTGGAATGTTGAAGAATTTAAACGATTTCAAGATTCAATTAAGATTTTATCTGAAAATATATATGATGTATCCATAAGTGTTGACGGCATCGATCGTGAGATCGCATTAGCTGTTTCTCAAAGTGCAGTTACATTCCAAAAAGTACTATTCAAGATTGCTTGTTTAGATGAAAAGGACTTTATCAACCCAAGATTGTTCGTACAAGTGGAAGGAAAAAGTGGCCCGTCTGGTAATAATATGAACTCCCCATGGGCTAATATACTTTCCGGTAATAAATTATTTAAACTGGTAAGTTATAATCTTAAAAATGACAATTGGAATGTCCTTAACACAAGAGGAATAACGTATTGGGAGCGTTATAAATTAGCCGGTAGGGAAACTTTAATTTATAGGGCATTAATATTAATAATGAAATTCTTACCTTCTTGGGCGTTTAAACGAGAAGTTTTTGTGCCTAATGAGAACGAGTTAATTGTAGAGACCGCAGCATCTCTTATGTTGCAAGGCGTAAAAGTTACAGAATTAAATATTGATCATATTAATAAAAATGTAGATGTAAGTAATTTTATTGATGATTTATACAATTCTGCCTCTGTAATTATGCAAGAAAGGGTTAAAGAGTGGGTGGTTCCGGCAGCAGTTAACCCTGCTATGTTGTTGTTCAAGTCTCATATTATTAATAATATGAGATTATTTAATCAATTTGCAAAAGCATGGGATCAAATTTTATTAAAAAATAATAGAACAAAACAAGTTATTTTGATGAATGCATCAGGAGGCATTAAAGGACAGGCTCTTTCGCATATTTGTAAAAAGAAAGACATAGATATTATTGGAGTTCAGCACGGAGTAACAGTTGAGATTAGTCGGATGCATGGTGAGGTAAGTACTGGATTTGATAACAGCATTCCAAAAGCTACGTTATATTTTAACTATATGTGTGCCAAGGTTGAATCTAACAGTTATTTTTCTAACTCTAAAAGTTATGTTGTTGGTTCATCTTCTAGACACATAAGAATTAAGAATGATAAAGTTTTGAATAAAACACCAATTAATCTAGTTTATGTATCTACAAATCTATATAGGGGAAATTTAGGATATTTCATAACTTGCCATACTGATTATGACAGGGCAAAAAAAGAGAGAGATCTTGTTATAAAAGTTCTGTGTAAGGTTCCGCATAAGATTTTGTATAAAACTTATCCAGAGGATAATCGTAGGTATGCCGACAAAGACCCTGTTTTAGATTATATAAAGAATAGTAATAACATTACTTTATTTGATAAAAAAGTAGATATGAGATACCTTGTGTCTAAGTACAAGGTATTTATTACATCTGGTGCCACAAGTACTTTAAGTTGGTTAGTTATGTCTGGCAAGCCAGTCATTTTTATTAATAGAAAAGAAAAAAGCCCACTTACAAGTGAAGCTCGAACGTGCTTCTCAAAAGGAATGTTTGTTTTTAACGATGATGAAAAAGATTTTGATAGTAATTTAATAAAGTTTTTGTCTCAGTCAATTAGTGATATTGAATATCAGTGGAGCAAGAAAAAGAATTATCGTAAGCATATGGTAGAAAAATATTTTTCTGCATATGAAAGCGGGGCAGGCAAACGTGCGGCAAAAATAATATTAAAGGAGTACCTTTCATAAAATCATGAATATTGTTGCAATAGTTCAAGCACGCATGGATTCAACACGACTTCCAAACAAAGTAATGCTCCCAATTAACAAGAGTGGTACACCGTTAATTGAAGTTTTGCTTTCTCGATTAAGTAGATCAAAAGAAGTTGATCACGTTATACTTGCAACATCAGCCAAAAAGCAAAATAAGCCATTAGTAAAGCATGTTGAAATGTTAGGTTTTGATGTTTTTCAAGGAAGTGAAAAAGATGTATTAAGTCGCTATTATATGGCTGCCTTACATTATCATTACAAGCCAGATGTTGTAGTTAGAATTACTGGCGATTGCCCGTTAGTAGATCCAGAAATTGTAGATTCTATTATCAAAGAATATAAGTCAAGCAATGCAGACTATGCTTGCAATGTAAATCCTCCGACATATCCTGATGGGTTAGATGTTGAGGTATTTTCATTTTCTTCATTGGAGTACGCTTATAAACATGCAAGAACTTCAGAAGAGCGTGAGCATGTAACCCCTTTTATTCGTAATTCCGAAAAATTCATTGTTAAAAATATTTCTAATGCTATAGATTTTTCCAGTGAGCGTTGGACAGTTGATGAGCCAGAAGACCTCGATGTTATTAAATCTATTTTTGAATTTTTTTTTCCAAGAATTGATTTTACTTGGATGGAGGTTTTGCAGTTAAGAGATACTCAAGCAGGTATTTTTTCTAAAAATAAGCATTTGGTTAGAAACGAGGGATTTGATATGGGTACAGGGCAAAAACTTTACAAAAGAGCAAAAACAGTTATTCCCGGAGGCAATATGCTATTATCCAAAAGGCCAGAAATGTTCTTACCAGGAAAATGGCCATCTTATTTTAGTAAGTCGAAGGGGTGTAAAGTTTGGGATTTGGATGGAAGGGAATATACTGATATGTCTATTATGGGCATTGGTACTAATATATTAGGGTATGGACATGCTGAAGTTGATGATGCAGTAATTAAGACAGTGATAGATGGCAATATGTCAACCTTTAATTGCCCAGAGGAGGTTTATTTAGCGGAAAAATTAATTGAAATGCACCCTTGGGCAGATATGGTGAGGTTTGCTAGGGCTGGAGGTGAGGTTAATTCTATAGCGATTCGTATTGCTAGAGCATCCACTGGTAGGGATAAGATTGCAATATGTGGTTACCATGGTTGGCATGATTGGTACCTATCTGCCAATATTAATAACGATAAAAATTTGGATGGGCATTTGTTGCCCGGTCTACAGCCTAAAGGTGTTCCCAGGGGTTTAATAGGCACAACATTGCCATTTAATTATAATGATATTGAGCAATTAGAAAAATTAATTAAAGATAATAATGGAGAAGTTGCTGCAATTAAGATGGAGGTTTCTAGAAATGAAGGGCCAAAAAATAATTATTTGCAAAAGGTTAGAGATATTGCTACCGAAAATAATATAATTTTAATTTTTGATGAATGCACATCAGGATTTAGAGAGACGTTTGGAGGTCTGCATAAAAAATACAATGTAGAGCCTGATTTGGCTATTTTTGCCAAAGCTTTGGGCAATGGGTATGCAATTTCTGCTTGTATTGGTAGAAAGAAGATTATGCAGGCAGCACAACAAACATTTATTAGCTCTACATTTTGGACTGAAC
>LWDU01041278.1_pt1 | contig 12886 bp, 11 predicted proteins | sample 727161 | NCBI WGS metagenome assembly LWDU01 (sample SAMN04566230, study PRJNA314399) | hydrothermal vent metagenome | isolation source: deep sea hydrothermal plume seawater | place: Mexico: Gulf of California, Guaymas Basin | collected 2004-07-11 | reverse complement strand
CAATAATATAATAAGTGTGCTGCTCTTTTATTATTGGAGTAATTGTTTCTTCTTTTGGTACAACCACTTCCACTTTTTCTTCTACTACTATTTTTACAATTGGGCTTTCTATTTTTGTTTTAGCAGGATTTTCTACTACAATTTCAGTTTTATTATTTGCAAAAGGATTCAAATTTGCCATTTGCGAATACACTTTATTGATGTCTTCCTCTTGGGTAATTCCAATTAGCGATAGGCCAATAAGAGGAATAAGAACAGCTGCTGCCCTTCTGAGAGTTTTTCCTAAATCTTTTTGCCCGATTGATTTTACAATCACCTCTTTATCTTGTCTGATAGTACGTTCCACTTTTTTGGCTTTATGGTTGGCTTGCATGCCGAAAGATGCCAAATTGTAGTTGTGGTTTTTATCTTGCAAAAACGAAATATTTCCTTCTTTTCCCTTTGTAAAAGTGCCCACTTTTTGCAACTTAAAAGCACTTCTTTGTTCTAATTCACTTTGAATTTTTTTAACAAAATCCTCAATTAAGTCGGTAGTTCCAGAAAGTTCAATGCCTTCCATTCTGGCAATGTGAGTTGCCAATAGCCCGTCATTTTGAGTTAAATTTTTATTGAACAAAAACGCTTTGCTTGGTGGGTAAATAATTCCTGAAACGGGATGGATGTAAGCTGATTTTTTGTTACCGACAAAACCGCCAAAGCCAGGAATGATTACACAATCGTGCAGATAAAGTAATTCGGAAATATAGTGTTCTATCGGTCGGTTCATTCTAAATGCTAAATTACTTAAAAAAATAATTAAAATTTCAAATTCTCAATATCTTTTGGAACATCCACCGACCTACTTTCCAATGTCGTTATTCCTACTTTTATTTTGTAGGTATTTTCAAGCCACCTTAATTGTTCCAATCGTTCCGTTTTTTCTCTTTCGGTCTGCTCCAATTCGCAAATTTCTCGCAATACTTTTGTGCGATAGCCGTAAATGCCAATGTGTTTATAAAAGTTATTGTGAACAAACCATTTCTCGGCATCAAAACTTTTGGGCTCAGGGATTGGGAATCGACTAAAATTTAAGGCAAAATTATTTTCATCAAAAACTACTTTTACTGTGTTTTCATTCAAAAGTTCATTTGCTGTTTTTATTTGTTTTGCAAGAGTAGCAATGGTGGTATCCTCATCTGAAAAAAGAGTAGTTAACTGGCTTATTTGCTCAGGATTAATACAGGGTTCATCCCCTTGAATATTAATAACAACATCAAATTTTTCTTCCAAATTTTGAGCAAGTTCATTGCATCTTTCTGTGCCAGAATTGTGCTCGGTAGTCATTTTTACTTGCCCTCCAAATTCCATCACACTTTCAAAAATTCTATCATCATCAGTGGCTACAAATACAGATGAAAGTAATTCACATTTTTTGGCTTGCTCATACACTCTTTGTATCATGCATTTTCCGCCAATATCTGCAAGGGGTTTGCCTGGGAAACGGCTTCTCATTTCTTAAATTTTCATGCTCAGTTGCATAGCAAATGTTCTTTGCGGCATCATATTTGCTGGACGAGACATATATTCTCTGTTTAACAGATTGTTTATGATAAGTCCTAATCGAATGTTTTTATTAATTTGATAACCAGTTCTAATATCAATAATAAAATCACCACCTTTAAATTTTTCTCTTGCATCATTAATTCCAGGGATATAATTTTCATTAATAAAATCTTCCGTAAAAATATTATCAATATTTTGCATAAAATCATTATATCTTAGGCTTACTCCTAAGGACATTTTTTTATACACTATTTCTGCATCATTTAACATTGTAGTATCTGAGCTACTAAACCTATATGTTAATGGAGTGCCGAAGTAATCTGTAGCGTATATTTTATCCAAATCAAGTGAAATAGGATTCATATACGTGTAGCCTGCAAGAATATTAATTGTAAGATCTTTAATGATTTTCCCCTGTCCAGTTAGGCTAAGCTCAATCCCGCTAATTTGTGTTTTTCCAACATTAACAGATTTAAATCCAAATGGCCCCATTTCTGGCTCGTCTCCAGTTTCTGGAATATTATCAGGTCCATATCCATTTCCCCATTGGCCAAAAGTAAACTCCATCATGTCATCATATTGCATTAAAAATCCAGCAACATCCAAATAACCCATCCAATTCCCTAACCTTACTCCCTGTTTAATTCCTATTTCTGCACTCCACCCGCTTTCGGGTTTAAGATCAGGATTTGGATATATTTCAAGCCCAGATTGATTGGTGACAATAAATAATTCAGCCATTGAAGGGAAACGATAACCTTGACCCCATGAAGATCGAATATAAGTATATTCTGCTACTTGATAATTTAACCCTGTTCTGAAAACGGGTTTTCCTGAAGCAATATGATTAATTGTATCGCCATCCACTACATGATTTTTTTCAGAATCAATGCTAAAGTATTCATATCTAGCCCCTAATGAGATGTTTAATTTATTCCATTTTTTGTCTAATTGAGTATATAAAGAGTGGTTTTTTCTTGAATTATTTCCTTGGAACAGGTCAGAACGGGCATAAACAATTTCATTAGTTATTCCACTTGTAATTCGTAAGTTGTACTTGTCTATATTCTTTTGCCATTGATAATCGGTATAATAAATTTCTGATTCGTTATCTTGTCCGTCATCTTTCCCTTTAGTACTATTATCGTTTATTACTTTTAGATAGCGTGTTCGTAAAGAGTGTCTGCTATTTCCGTGCATATATGTTATGAAAGGATCAATATTGTATGTATCTCCACTGGTAGTTGTGACTTCATCACCAAGAGGAGTATAGGCTTCTTGCAAACTTTTCCAGATCATTACAGAGCCAGTACTTTGGAATAAAAAATTACCATTAATACCATAGCTGAGACCATTTATTTTTCTGTCTTTATATTTTAATCCAAAATTGAATCTTTTCCTATCAGTAATCTCTCCTTTTCTGTAGCCGTCATCTTTAAAAATATTTCCACCTAATGACAAATCTAGATTCTTTAATTTCATGGCATGAAAAAAATCAATACCCTTAAACGCCCTTCTTTTATCTCCATTCCAATTTAACTCCTCTCTTTTAGGCTTATCAATCAAGCCAAAATGCATATTTACCTTTGTGTACCCAGGGAAAACTCTAGAGACTAAAGAAGTTGTGTTCTTATCAATGTCTTTTTGAGTAGGGAAAGCAGTTCGAATATTGATTACCCCATTTAGGGCAGACGAACCATAAAGTACTGATGAGGCTCCTTTTATTATCTCTACTTGATTGATATTTTCAGTAGCAATCAATTTCCATTGTACTTGCCCAGCATCCCCTGAAATGAGTGGCATATCATCTACCATTACTAATACTCTAGATCCAGCACCATAACTCCAACCACTACCTCCTCTAATGTTGGCTTGTCCGTCAGTTATGTTTACTCCAGGAACCTGATCTAATGCAGTTTGAATATCGGTTGTATTTTTATTCTCGATAAGGGAAGGCTTTAGCACTTCCATAGATACGGTAATTTCTTCTAAGTTTTGCTCAAATTTCCCAGCAGAAACCACCACTGTGCTTAGTTGTTCGTTTGCTGTTTTTAGCTTTATATCAATTATTTTCTGCTGCCCATTTTTTAAAGTAATGTCTTTTACAATATCTTTATAGCCAATGTAGCGATAAGTAATTTGATGATTTCCCGCTTCCAATTTTAGAATGTATTTGCCAAAAATATCAGTAGCGGTTCCTTTCCCATCTTTTGTAATGATGTTTACTCCTATTAGTTTTTCCTTTGTCTCTTGATCTATAATTACACCGGAAATTGTTTGCGCATGACTTACTATAAACACAAAAAATGTTAGCAATAATAAAGTGTAGAATTTTCTCATATATTTACAAAAAAAGTTTCTGCAAGATAAAAAAAAAGATAAAAGGTTATAATGAGTGAAGAAAAAAGATGTCAAATAGCAGTGTCCTTAATTCCTGGCGTAGGAGATGTGATAGGTAAAAAATTGATAGCTTATTGTGGTAGTGCGGAAGGGGTATTTGATGAAGGGGTAAAAGCACTTAATAAAATACCAGGAATAGGAAGTAAGCTGTCAAAAATAATTAAAGAATCTGATACTTTGGATAGGGCAGAGCAGGAGTTGGCGTTTATGGAAAAGCAAGGGGTGAAGATGGTGTTTTATGCCGATAAAAATTATCCTTATCGCTTGAAACAATGTGATGATGGACCACTTATACTATATTATAAGGGTGAGAATAATTTTAATGCTGATAAAATTATCAGCATAGTTGGTACAAGAACAGCCAGCACAGAAGGGAAGATTTTTTGTGATAAAATGGTAAAGCAATTGGCACAGTTCAATACCATTATTGTAAGCGGCTTGGCTTACGGTATTGATATTTGCGCCCACAAAGCAGCACTAAAATATGGATTGCCAACTTGGGCAGTTTTTGCCCATGGTCATGATAGAATTTATCCTAATTCACACACTAATGTTGCTAATGAAATCCTTAATAGCGGAGCATTGCTTTCCGACTATATAAGTAAAACAGAGCCAGAAAGGCAAAATTTCCCTTCTCGCAACAGAATTATTGCTGGCCTTTCGGATGCTACTATTGTAATTGAAAGCGCCAACAAAGGCGGTTCATTAATCACTGCAAATATTGCTAATTCTTATAACAGAGAAGTATTCGCCATGCCTGGGAAACCCAAAGATGAGAAATCGGCAGGTTGTAATTATTTAATTAAAACCCAAAGAGCAGTTTTGCTTGAAAGTATAGATGATATTATTCGCGAGCTTAATTGGGATGCAAAAACCAAACAAAAGAATGTTCGTCAAAAGTTATTAATCGAATTATCAAATGATGAAAGGCAATTACTAAATATTTTATCGGATGAAGGGGTGCATATTGATAGTATTGTTAGTACTATTGCTTGGTCTTCATCAAAAGTAGCTCAAATGTTACTTCAATTAGAGTTTAAAGGAGTAATTATCGTTTTGCCCGGAAAGATGTATAAAAGGGTGGAATAAGCAGCATCTTATTTTTATTAAAAAAAACATCTACTTTATAAAAACTATTTACTTTTGCCGAAAAGTTAGTAAACCAAAACTTTAATAAAAAAAGAAAAAATGGAACAAAAAATCCATGATTTTATAAAGGAAGTAGCCGCAAAAAATGTTGGCGAAACGGAATTCTTACAAGCAGTTGAAGAAGTAGCAGAAGTTATTATTCCTTTTATGGAAGCCAATCCAAAGTACAATAACAAAATGTTGTTGGAAAGAATGGTGGAGCCAGAAAGGGCTATTACATTCAGGGTTTCTTGGCTGGATGATAAAGGCAATATTCAAGTAAACAGAGGATATAGAATTCAATTCAATTCTGCAATTGGCCCTTATAAAGGGGGTTTACGATTTCATCCTTCTGTAAACTTATCTATCTTGAAGTTTTTAGGATTTGAGCAAGTGTTCAAAAACTCTTTAACGACATTGCCAATGGGTGGTGGTAAGGGTGGTTCGGATTTTAACCCTAAAGGAAAATCAGACAATGAAGTAATGAAATTCTGCCAATCTTTTATGACTGAATTAGCTCGTCATATTGGGCCAAATACGGATGTTCCTGCTGGGGATATTGGTGTTGGTGGTAGAGAAATCGGCTTTATGTTCGGACAGTACAAAAGAATTAAAAATGAATTTACAGGTGTACTTACTGGTAAAGGAATGTCTTGGGGAGGCTCTTTAATTCGCCCAGAAGCGACAGGATATGGAAATGTATATTTTGCACAAAACATGTTGGCTGTAAAAGGAGATTCATTTAAGGGAAAAACGGTTGCAATTTCAGGAGCTGGAAATGTAGCACAATATGCTTGTGAAAAAGCAACTGAATTAGGAGCTAAAGTGGTTACACTTTCTGATTCGTCAGGATATATTTATGATGCAAAGGGAATTGATGCAGAGAAATTAGCATTTGTGATGGAACTTAAAAATGTAAAAAGAGGAAGAATAAAAGAATATGCAGATCAATTTGGATGTGAATTCCATGAAGGAAGACCATGGTCAGTAAACTGTGATATCGCTTTACCTTGCGCAACACAAAATGAATTGAATGAGGAGGAGGCAAAAACATTGGTAGCTAACGGTTGTATGTGTGTTTCTGAGGGAGCAAACATGCCTTCTACTCCTGAAGCAATTGCGGTATTCCAAGCAGCAAAAATATTATTTGCTCCTGGTAAAGCATCCAATGCTGGTGGGGTTGCAACTTCAGGGTTGGAGATGTCTCAGAATCAATTGAGAATGAACTGGACTAGAGAAGAAGTGGATTCAAAACTGAAGCACATTATGAAAGCTATTCATACTTCTTGCATCAAATATGGAACGGATGGTGATTATGTTGATTATGTGAAGGGCGCTAATATTGCAGGATTTGTAAAAGTGGCGGATGCCATGTTGGATCAAGGATTGGTTTAAAAACAGATATTAGATTTTAGTATTGAGATATTAGATTAAGGAGGCTTTTGCCTCCTTTTTTTATTTGTGTACTTTTGCTTTCCCAAAAAATAAAATTATGTTAGGAAAATTCCAAAACCAGTTACAAGATGAATTAGCAACTATTAAGGATGCTGGTTTATTCAAAAAAGAAAGAATAATTACCAATCCTCAAGGAGCAAGCATTCGTGTAAGTACAGGTGAAGAGGTGTTGAACTTTTGTGCAAACAATTATTTAGGATTGTCTTCTCATCCTGATGTAATACAATCAGCAAAAGATGCTTTGGATACTCATGGTTACGGAATGTCTTCCGTGCGATTTATTTGTGGTACGCAAGACATACATAAAAACCTAGAAGCAAAAATTGCTGACTTTTTAGGCATGGAGGATACTATATTATATGCAGCAGCTTTTGATGCAAATGGAGGTGTTTTCGAACCACTTTTTTCTGTAGAAGATGCTATTATTTCGGATGAGCTGAATCATGCTTCTATTATTGATGGAGTAAGATTGTGTAAAGCAAAAAGGTACCGATATAAAAATAATGATATGGAAAGTTTGGAAGAGCAGTTAAAGCTTTCTCAGGAGCAAAGAAACAGAGTGATAGTAACGGATGGTGTCTTTTCTATGGATGGTTATTTGGCACAATTGGATAAAATCTGTGATTTGGCCGAAAAATATGATGCTTTAGTAATGGTGGATGATTCTCATTCTACAGGTTTTGTGGGGGAAACAGGAAGAGGAACTCACCAGCATTGTGGCGTTATGGGAAGGGTGGATATCATTACTTCTAGTTTTACTTCAGCAAAAAAAGAAATCATTGATATGCTCAGACAAAGATCTCGCCCGTATTTATTTTCCAATTCATTAGCGCCAGCTATTGTTGGGGCAGCTACTAAGGTTATCGATTTACTTTCAGACTCAACTGATTTAAGAGATAAATTAGAAGAAAACACAAGATACTTTAGAGCTAAAATGACTGCTGCAGGTTTTGATATTAAAGAGGGGATTCACCCAATTGTTCCTGTAATGCTTTATGATGTGAAATTGGCACAAGAAATGTCAGAAAAATTATTGGCTGAAGGTATTTATGTTATTGGATTTTTCTTTCCAGTTGTACCACAGGGTCAAGCCAGAATAAGAGTGCAAATTTCTGCCGCACATTCTCAAGATCATTTAGACAAAGCAATTACAGCTTTCACAAAGGTAGGAAAGCAGCTAAATGTTATAAATAAGAATAGTTAATAATATTTTGCAGACTTTAAAAAAAGTGTAATTTTGCAGCCCTTTTAAAAAGGACTAAAAACATATATATAGTGGATACATTAAGTTACAAAACATTATCAGCAAATAAAGAGACAGCAAACAAAGAGTGGTTTGTAGTTGATGCTGAAGGACAAATTCTTGGAAGAATGGCATCAAAAATTGCCAAAGTTTTAAGAGGTAAGTATAAAACAAATTTTACCCCTCATGCTGATTGTGGTGATTATGTAATCGTAATTAATGCAGGTAAAATTGTAATGACAGGAGACAAAATGGAAAAAAGAGAAATTTTTTCTCACACTGGATTTCCAGGAGGGCAAAAAAGAATCTCTCCTGCTCAGATGCTGAAAAAAGATGAAACATCAGTTGTAAAACATGCCATTAAAGGGATGCTTCCTAAAAATAAATTGGGAGCAGCAATCTTAAAAAACTGTTATATATATGCAGGTGCTGAGCATGGGCAAGAGGCACAAAAACCACAACACTTAAATTTAAACGATTTAAAATAATATGGATACGATTCATACAATAGGAAGAAGAAAAGCATCAGTCGCTAGAATATATATGTCGGCTGGTAAAGGTAAAATTACCGTAAACAAAAAAGACAGTAAAGAATATTTTCCAACTGAAATACTGCTTTATAAAGTAAATCAACCATTACAAGTAGTAGATATGGAAGGTAAATTTGATATAAAAGTAAATGTTGTAGGGGGAGGAACTACTGGTCAAGCAGATGCAATAAAGTTGGCTATTGCCAGGGCTTTATGTGAGCTAGATGTTGAAAACAGACCTGCACTAAAAGCAGAAGGTTTACTTACGAGAGACCCTAGAGTTGTGGAAAGAAAGAAACCCGGACAAAAGAAAGCAAGGAAGAAATTCCAGTGGGTTAAAAGATAGAATTTTAATTATTAATAAATGTTTAGCATCTAAACTTTTAGGACAAGCCAGAAGGCTTCTACCTAAGGGTTGCTAACTAAAAGAAAGTAAACATGACAAGAACAAATTTCAAAGAACTATTAGACGCAGGTGTGCATTTTGGCCACCAAAAAAGAAAGTGGAATCCAGCAATGTCCCCTTATGTTTTTATGGAGAGAAATGGAATCCATATTATTGACTTAAATAAGTCAGTAGCAAAAATTGAAGAGGCTGCCTCTGCAATGAAACAAATTGCAAAATCAGGAAAAAATATTTTATTCGTTGCAACCAAAAAACAAGCAAAAAATATTGTTGCTGAAAAAGTGCAAAGAATCAATATGCCGTACATTACTGAAAGATGGCCAGGTGGTTTGCTAACCAATTTTGTTACTATCCGAAAAGCAGTAAAAAAGATGGATACTATTGATAAAATGAAGGAGGACGGCACTATTGATACTTTATCAAAAAGAGAGCGCCTTCAAATTTCAAGAACTAGAGAAAAATTGGAAAGGAATTTAGGCAGTATTTCAAAAATGAATCGTATTCCTTCTGCCATTTTTGTTGTAGATATTAATAAAGAGTATATTGCAGTTGCTGAGGCCAGAAAGCTAAATATTCCAACTTTTGCAATGGTGGATACCAATTCAGATCCAAACCTGGTTGAATTTCCTATCCCTGCCAATGATGATGCTACAAAATCAATTGAGTGTATAATGGAAATTATTACCAATGCTGTTGCAGAAGGATTAGAAGAAAAAAATAAAGCGGTTGAACAGAAAGCCATGGAAAATGCTAAAAAACTAAAAGCTAAAAAGGAAAAACAAACAAAAGAAGAAACCACTAAAACAGAAAAGTAAAAATGGGAGCGATTAAAGCGGCTGATGTAGCCACATTAAGAAGGCAAACAGGTGCAGGAATGATGGATTGCAAAAATGCATTAGTAGAAGCTAATGGCGATTTTGATGCGGCAATTGATGTGCTGAGAAAAAAAGGACAAAAAGTAGCTGCAAAGCGTGCCGATAGGGAAGCTTCTGAAGGAGTGGCAACTACAAAAATAAATGCAGATAATACAGCAGGTATTGCAATTGTATTAGCTTGCGAAACAGACTTTGTTGCTAAAAACGATTCTTTCAAAGAATTAACTAGTCAATTTGCCGATATAGCACTAAATCATAAAGACAAGGATTCTTTTATGACAGCTGATTTTGGTGGAATGACTGTTGCAGAAAAATTAATTGAACAAACAGGAGTCATTGGAGAAAAGTTAGAACTTTCCGCTTTTGAAAGAGTAGAAGCTCCTTTTGTTGGCTCTTATATTCATGGGGTGAAAATTGCAGTTTTGGTTGGGTTGACTAATGTAGTTGAAAAATCGGAGGTATTAGCCAAAGATTTGGCAATGCAAGTAGCCTCTATGGGTGCAACCACTTTATCTTACAAAGATTTTGATGCAGAATTTGTTGCTTCAGAAACACAGGCGAGAATTGCTGTAATTGAAAAAGACAATGAAGAGTTAGCAAGATTAGGAAAAACACTTAAAAATGTTCCACAATACATTTCTATGTCGCAATTAACAAATGAGGTAATGGCAGAAGCAGAACAAACTGTAAAAGTAGCATTAATAGCAGAAGGTAAGCCAGAGCATATTTTAGATAAAATTATTCCTGGCAAAATGGACCGGTACATTTCAGATAATACTACTTTAGACCAAGAAATGTGCCTGCTTGATCAGGATTTCATTAAAGATGAAAAACAATCTGTTTCCGATTACATTAAAACTTATAGTGATGTTGAAGTTAGTAGTTTTAAAAGAGTTTCATTAGGTTAAAAAACACTTATATAATTTTAAGAAGCCACTTTTTTTCAGAGTGGCTTTTTTATTGTTCAAAATTTCTAAACTACATTATTTTTTCTTTAGCTGAATTATTTATCTTTGAAAAACTTTTTTTAGACTATGCAATACAAAAGAATTCTATTAAAATTAAGCGGGGAAGCTTTGATGGGGAAAGAGAAATACGGTATTGATCCGGTAAAATTAACCGATTATGCCAATGAAATACATGCGATCACATCTCTTGGCGTTGAGGTTGCTATTGTAATTGGGGGTGGCAATATTTATAGAGGAATTCAATCGGAAGGAGCAGGATTTGACAGAGTTCAGGGCGATTATATGGGGATGCTTGCTACCATCATTAATGGAATGGCTTTGCAATCGGCACTCGAAAAAATTAACATCCAAACAAGATTGCTTACCGCAATTAAAATGGAACAAGTTGCTGAACCTTACATCAGAAGAAAAGCCATTCGCCATTTACAAAAGGGGAGAGTAGTAATATTTGGAGGAGGAACAGGAAATCCTTATTTCACAACCGATACGGCTGCCACTTTAAGGGCTATTGAGATTGAGGCAGATGTAATTTTGAAAGGGACCAGAGTGGATGGTATCTACACGGCCGATCCTGAAAAAGATAAAACGGCAAAAATGTATGACTCTATTTCCTTTGATGAGGTGTATAAAAAAGGCTTGAAAGTAATGGACATGACGGCTTTCACCCTTTGCAGGGAAAACAATTTACCGATTAAAGTTTTCAATATGAACCAAAACGGCAACCTTAAAAAAGTATGTGCTGGCGAAAAAGTTGGAACTTTGGTTAATTTTTAATAATCTTGTATAAAGCTTTTAACCAATGACAGAAGAAGTAAAATTTCACTTAGAGGTTGCCAAAGAGCAAATGGAAGAATCCATTAAGCACTTGGAAGCTGTATTGACAAAAATAAGAGCAGGAAAAGCTAATCCGCAAATGCTTGGCAGTGTTCAAGTTGACTATTATGGCACTTCTACTCCTATCAGTCAGATGGCTAATGTAAACACTCCTGATGCGCAAACCATTTCTATTCAACCTTGGGATAAATCTGTTTTGCAAGATATTGAGAAAGCAATAATGGAAGCTAATCTTGGCTTTACGCCTATGAATAATGGGGAAATGATAATGATAAACATTCCCCCACTTACTGAGGAAAGACGATTAGAATTGGTAAAACAAGCAAAAGCAGAAGCAGAACATTGCAAAGTAAGCATTCGAAATGTTCGCCATAAAGCGAATGATGAAATGAAGCAATTAGGAAAAGAGAGGTTGTCAGAAGACTTGGAAAAAGATGCTCAGGCAGAAGTGCAAAAACTAACGGATTCGTATATTACAACAACAGATAATCATTTTTCTGCCAAAGAAAAAGAAATTTTAACCATTTAGAGTTTCCTAATCATTAAATTCTTTTTGGGCTCATTTTGAGCCGTTTTTTTATTTCTATTTAAATATTTTGTTGAAGACATAAGATTGTTATATATTAATTCGTTAAGAAGGGTGATAATCAAATTTTGTCCTTATTTTCGGACAAATTTTAAGCATCATAAAAAAGCATTTTATATATTTATGTGGGTAGTAATTTCTAGAATTATATTAAGGTTTCGTCTTGCAATTTTACTTTCTGTTATTTTATCAACTACCTTTATGCTTTATCAGGCAAATAGCGTAAAGCTGTCCTATCAAATGGCAAATATTTTGCCAAAAACATCTACTGTTTTTCACGATTATGAAAACTTCAAAAATAATTTTGGCGATAACAAAAACGCCATGGTTATTGGGGTAATAAACCCTAACTTATTTAATATTGAGCAATATAGAGCTTGGCAAAACTTAAGTAAGGAAATAAGCCAAATTAGTGGAATTAAAAACGCCACTTCCATTGAGAATTTATCTTTGCTTGTAAAAGACACAATTAGCAAAAGTTTTAAGGCAACTAACTGGTATAATTCGGATTTAACTTCCCAAGAGGAATTTGATAAATCGGTTGCCAATTTATTAAATCAGCCATTTTATAAGGACTTATTCTATAATGAAAAATCGAAAGCTACTATATTAGTTGTAAGCATCAATCATGAAATTTTAAAAACAAAGGAACGAGAAGAATTGATTCGGCTAATACATCTCAAAGGAGAAGAGTATGCCAAGAGGCAAAATTTAGAGCTACATTATTCTGGACTACCATACATAAGGACTGTTGATTCTATTCAAATAAGAAAAGAAATAACCCTTTTTATTATCCTTACACTGCTTATAACCTCATTCATACTATTTCTGTTTTTCCGTTCGATTAGGGCAACTTTAATATCTATGTTTGTGGTAGTAATTGGCGTAATCTGGTCATTTGGAACTATGTCCCTTTTAG
>LWDU01040527.1_pt1 | contig 12886 bp, 12 predicted proteins | sample 727161 | NCBI WGS metagenome assembly LWDU01 (sample SAMN04566230, study PRJNA314399) | hydrothermal vent metagenome | isolation source: deep sea hydrothermal plume seawater | place: Mexico: Gulf of California, Guaymas Basin | collected 2004-07-11 | reverse complement strand
GCTTTTTCCGCGTGGTGTTGCACGGCTTGCATCAATCGGCCTCGCTCCGATGGATGGGCCACGGCTAAATGCTGGACAAGAACGAGAGCGAGTTGGGCTTGGAAATGACCGTTCTCTGGATGTCGAGCGGCGGAGAGGTTATTCATGTAATTGATGTCGCGCCAAACTGGTTGATAACACAATAACGTCCAGGCGAAGGCGGTTGTCATCGTTGCCAAAGCCATGGTCGGCAAATACGTCCCCTGCCGTCGGCAAAAAAAGTACGCACCGGCAAAAATCGCGACCGCACAAACGACAAGTTTGCCTAACAGCTTCACCATGTAGAATTGATCGGGCAGCACCGAGAAATCTCGCGAGGCAACATTCAACATTGTCGGCACGAACACGGCCATAGTCAAAATGACGCTCCAACTGGCGATACGCAGGACGGGATATCCACTACTTGCCGGCGGACTTTGGTTAGGCAGGAAACCGACGAATGCCATTGCCGCGAAGATCGACAACAGCATCAACAGTCGTTCGCCGAAAATCGTACCGATCATGATCACCGTGTTGGACGGCACAATCCAGGCAACAGCGCACGCGAGTAGTGGTCCGAGTACTGGCAGGCGATGACGCCAGGCATACCAGACCGAGACAATCCAGAGAATGCCGGCGCCAAGTCCTAACAAGACCAATGGATCCGTTATTCGTTTGGTCGGCATCAGTGTTTGCGGAGAATACTCGGGTGATTGGTTATAAGGGAACAGTAGCAGGGAAAAAGCACGCCCTGTTAGCTTCCATGGTGTCACCCATCGCTCAGCAGATGTTGCTTCAACCAGCGGGTTGACAACCGGCGCTACCGTCGAGTTTTCCTTCACCGAAGTACGGACCACAACCGTGCGTTGAGTGAACGCGGTTGCCGCGACAACAGCAATACAAACTGCCAGAGGAATGAGCCACGGTGCCGCGATAATCTTCTGGTTTTCGCGGCGCCGCTGGGCAACTTCCGCCGCCGCAAGAACGATGCCCGCTAGGTATCCCGTTTCTTTGCTAAGCCCGGCCAACAAGACAAGTAATGCAATAACGAACGCGCGGCGCCATGTGATCTTCATTCTCCACCGATGCCAAGCCAGCAGCGTCAAGACGAAGAATATCGCTGACAGCGTTTCGGCCCGACCCACAAGGTTGGTGACGGCCTCGACATGAAGCGGGTGTGCGGCAAAGAGCAGTCCTACCGGCCACGCTGCCCACGGGCGCTCAAGCCAACGCGCGGCCAACTGCGCGACGAGATAACAGAGTGTGGAGAAGAGAAGAACGTTGACCACGTGAGGCCAGAACGGATTTGGGCCGTGTAACTGCATGTGTGCCCAAAAAGAAAGCGACGTCAACGGACGCGATTCACCTTTGGCACTACCCCACTCCCACCAGGGTTGCCACCACACCTCAAGGAAATAGAACGGATCTTGCAACCGTTGGTCTGTTTCGACGATCCAAACATCGTCCAACACGTATCCAAATCGTAGCGATTCCGCGAAGAGCAGCGCGCCGAGGACGGCCGCAACCATGGCGGCAACACGCGTTGACCAGAACGATTTCGGGCCTTGTGAAGCCTCATTCAAAGGGCCGGATTGGTTCAGCGGCTTTTTCGCGTGCATTCCGATTCAAGAGGGTAATGAGTTTTTCGGATTGCAAATGCCAACGGCAGGACTGTCGATTAGCGCCCTGGCGACAATACCAATTCAGCCGATCACGCGTGAGAAAAGCCGTCGGGCGTGACGACGGCTATACGGTATATCAACGTTCATAACATGTAAAGCGATAAGGCTGAACCAGTTTAGACTAGCTTGGCAATTCCATTTCAGTTGGTTGGAGCCGCTTTGCGCTCACAAGAGGTCTGACGACATTCTGGTTCAGGGTGAAATAGCCTCGGAGACGGCGTGGCCAGCGGCGATGAGGACACATGCGATGATGACGATTCCCGAGGCAATGAGGAATACGGCCGAGACTTTTCCCATCCGAACACGCTTGTCGGTTCGAAAGGCAAGCCAGCAGATCGCGAACATCAAGAGTGGAGTCGATACCAGCCCGGCAAAAAACTGTGCAAAGATGACATTGGCGGCAGGATCCTGAGACAACAGGGCGACCGGAACCAGAACAATCAGGTAGGTCACTTCCACGACTCGATGACTTTTTTTCAACTTGATTGGGTCGTCGCGGGGAATGAACTGCAGACAGACAAGCGTATCGCCCCACATTCGTCCAAACGCGGCCAGGCCCACGACCATCGTAGAAAATAAGGTGCAAAAACCGCCGAGCAAGAAGACGATACGCGACCACTCCCCATAAGTGTCCGTGAACATCCGAGCCAATTCGTCCACAACGCCTAGGCCGGTGGGATTGATACCCTGAGCATGCAGTACCGAGGCCCCAATTAAGAAATAGGCCACCGTAATAATGGTCGTGAGTATCGTACAGAGGCCCACATCAACCTGAAGAACTCGAATCCATCCACGCGTTCGTTCGGTCCAACCTTGACTGTCGGGTGAACCAACGTATTTCGTGTAACCCTTCTCCAAGATCCAATAGGGATACATGAACAGCTCATTGGCAGTAGCCCCCAAAGCTCCCATCAAACTAATCACGGCATATGCGGCCAAGTTCGGATTGTCGCCGAGTGAAAATGTGAGTCCGGAGAGGAGCTCTTTGCGCGTGATCGCGAATTCCGTTCCCTGGATCAGCAGTAATCCCATGACCACCGATACGCTGAAGCCGAGCACCAATACAGTGATCAGTTTTTCCATCTCCTGATAAACGCCACGCCACAGAAGAGCCAAGATGACGATCGCCAGAATGACCATCCAAATCTGAGCTGAAATCGTCGCGTCGGCACCTAACGGAAGCAGGGCATGCAACAGGCCTGCTGTGGCACCGAGCATTCCAGCGAGGGCCAAAGATGTCGGGATACTGGTGGCGACAAACAGCAGTCCGATCCACGATGTACCGCGGAATTTCGGAAAGGGTAGGCTGTTCAAAGACTCGAGTGGCGTTCGATTATGGGCCAACGCATGACGCCCGATTTCGATTTGCAAGAAGTACTTAATGACGCATGACAGAATGACGGCCCACAGCAGTACAAATCCGAATTCGGCCGCCTGTTTCGGCGTATTGATCAATTCACCGGAACCCATGACCGAACCGATGACTACGATACCTGGTCCAATGGAAGCCAGGAGCCCAATGAGCCGCCGCGGCGGGGGTCTGATGCCGACTTCGACGTCGTCACTTGCGTTCGTTTTTGATGCGTCGACCATAGTTCAAGGTCATCTTCTTGTTTCGCGGTTAGGCCCATCGTCATCGATTAGACCGGTGGACTACGTCGCCGCCAATTATCGGAGACTGTTATGATGGTTGCAAGTGATGACACCAGACGGAGGCCGTGGAAATCGCTCAGACTTCGGAGTGCGGATAGTGCCGCCATTGTTGCGGGACCAACAGTCCTGAATCGATTAGCTGATCTACTTCGGGTTGGTAGGCAGCACAGAGAGCGCGGATGGTCGATTCAGGAATGCTAGCTTCTTCTTTAGACGAAGGTAGTTCACGCAACATCGTGAGCATCGCCTGCAGCATTGCCTCTTCTAGATCGGGTTCTAATGATTGGCGACCGATGACGTTCAGCGGCGACGCGTTTTGCAATGGCATTCTTTGTGGATCGAAGTCCATTCCACAACAGTGGAGGGGACCACATTTCAACCGCACGTTTTAACTTTTGGAGCGGCCGATGCCGTTCGTTTTTCTGGTTGATGATTGGACGTCATCGGCGGCGAACACGCATTAAGCGAAGGGTGTGGCGAAGGAGTTCAGCTAGATTCTAGGGGGGATAGGGGAATCGGGATAGCGAGCTTGCGAATGCCAAAGCCGCTCCGATCGCGGATGCTATTCGCCCTCAGTAGAGTTTACTTGACCACCGCCGCTGTCTGTTCCGGCGTGATAATCCCCGGCGGCAATTCCATGATGCGGATGTTGCGAAAGTGCACCTCCGATCCTTCGGACTCGAGACACAAATAGCCTTTTCGCACCGACGAGTCACGGATCGAATTGACGAACTTACCATTGATTGCCAACTTTACCGTTCCATCGACACAAACGACGTCGTAGACGTTCCACTCTCCTTTTCCTTTGCATCGTAGTTCACGCGACATGCTGCGACTTCCGCGTGGATTATCCGGAGTGGCCTTCAGGCCGCCAGCGCCGAACAATTCGCCGGAAATGTAACCGATGTGGTTGGGTTTTCCGTCCTTCAGGCGATGTAGATTCACCCATTCCAGCTCAAGCATCTGCACTTCCATACCTTTCGGGAGACGCCGTTGTTTAGCTAATGCCCCTTCACTCCATACGAATACACCGGAATTGCCTCCGGCTTTCATATGCCGCCATTCGATGTGCAGAACGAAATTCTCGTATTGTTTTTCGGACCGCATCACTCCGATTGGTAGGCCCGTACAGACGAGCAGTCCATCCTTCACCTTCCACGTATCCGGCCCCGTGTTCACGTTCACCCATCCGTCCAGATCACGACCGTTAAAGAGTTCGACGAAACCAGGAACGTGCTTTGCTTCTTTTTCTGCTGCCGTTTTATCTTGACCATTACACTCGCTGGTCAACGACATCGGTCCGACGATAGTCAAAGTTAGCCCCAGGGTTAACAGCCGAGTGAAAGAGATGCGTGTTTTTCCGAGTGACATCGAGATCTCACATTTTTGGTAAGCAGAAATCGGGCCCTGATAGCTCTCGATTATTAGAGACATGCACGTAAAGTGCAAGCTCCGAGCCCGAATGTAAGCGGAAGCGTCAACGAGGGAATGCCTCTGCAGCTACGGTCAAGCCTCGCTGGCGAGATTCTTCTCGCTTACGCACGGGTCTCGCCATGAAGTGCGACCTGCGTCAGCCCGCTTTACGCCATATTTGCGGTTGTGATGCCGGTTGCGCGGGCAACTGATGATGTCGGTGGAATGCGTCGACACGTTGGCACACCATTTCAGCCACATTCAACGCGTCTCGACCGGCTTCACCACAAACGCGGGGAGTAGCACCTGTGCGAATACAACGGGCGAACTCCCGCAACTCTTCGCGAATAGCGTTTCCCTTGGGCACGACAATGGTCTGCATGAAGACATCGTCCTGCAGCACCTGCTGTTGCATCTCACGCCGACCCTCGAAGCTCAACCCGGCAACATCCAGACCCTCACCATTCAATCGTGTTGAGAGCCGCGTTACGACAACCTGTGACAGGTTAAAGTCGATCTCGATAACTCGTTCGCGACAGTAGATCGTCATCGTACGGCTCGACTCCGTACTCACGCGCGACGCTTTCAAGTTGGCCACCAGTCCATTAGTGAATGTCAGCCAGGATTGCGCCATGTCTTCATTGGGACCGATCACAGTGCCTCCAACCGCCTCCACATGTTTTAGCGACGCGTTGGCCATATGGAGCACCAGATCGATGTCATGGATCATTAGGTCATGTACGACACCGATGTCCATCGATCTGAGTGAATGCAGGAAGCAACGATTCGCTTCGACGAACACCGGTTCCTCGGCATGCGCCATGGCTGCCGTGAATGCTGGGTTGAATCGCTCGACATGTCCAACTTGCAATACGAGGCCTTTGCGATTGGCCGTGTCGACCAGATCATTCGCTTCTGAAACAGTGACAGTGATCGGTTTTTCAATAAGGCAATGAATCCCCGCTTCGAGCAGATCGCCTGCTACCTGGTGGTGAAGTGAACTGGGCGTGGCCACGACCGCAGCGTCGATCTGACCGATGAGTTCTAGGTGACTGTTGACCGTTGCCACGGGAAGCTGAGCGGCAATTGCCTGTTGCGCTGCAGGGGTCGGATCGGCGACAGCGATGACGGAAAATTCGTCCAGTTCGTATGCCAACTTGGTGTGGACAGTACCCAGATGCCCTCCACCAATTATTCCCAATCGCATTTTTTCCACGTCGCCCTCCAAGGCCGCGTCCGCGACCGATTATTCGACTGAACCATCTATGCGCACGCGTTGTGTTGTTGATTCCGGTGTTGATCGGATGCCAACAATGCCTTCACCAATTGAGCGTTCAGCCGATGTCCACTGCGAAACGAGACAATCTCTCCTATCCAATCGCACCCGGCCAACGCCAAGTCACCCAATAGGTCCAACATCTTGTGGCGAACACATTCATCGACAAACCGCAACGGATTATCGATCGGACCCGCTGCGGAAAAGACCAGCAATTCTGACGTACTTACATCTTTGCCAAGCCCCTGGGATCGCAGCAGTTTAGCTTCGGACTCGAGGAGAAACGTTCTCGCTGGGGCCAGCTCGCGACGGAAGGCGTCATGAGAATGTTGGTACTCTAGGTACTGGTCGCCGATCGGCCCTGCCTCATCAAACGACAGCTCATAGCGCAAGCAAAGTCTGTCGTTAGCGACTGGGCGCGCTTCAATCCACGCGTGATCATCGCCTACACAAATGACCTTGTCGACACGCCCCACGGAGCGCGGGGCGTCGAGTGACACGATACCCACATCCAAAATTGCCTCGACAAACCATTGACTCGAACCGTCGCAACCGGGCATTTCCTGGCTATCCAATTCTACGCTGCATTGATCAATGCCGAGGCCACTTAGAGCGGCAACAAGATGCTCGACCATATCAACCCTCACACCGCCGGCGTGCAAGCACGTGCGACGCGGAATGTCTGCGCGTGCATGAACATCGAGTGCTACGGTTGGTTGGCCAGGAAGGTCGGTACGAACGAAGATAATGCCGTGATTGGCTGGAGCGGGTCGAAGTGTCACCGTGACCTTTCGGCCGCTCCAATAACCGCGACCAGCGACGACTGCTGGGCTGGCCAACGTGCGTTGCAAACTTCCGTGCGACAAGAGTCACTCCCTAGGCAGCCAAGTGCTGCCGACCAAAGATGGGTGCCCCAAGCATCCACGTAGCGGCGCATTCTAACGGCGTGGCAAGGGGACCTGATTTCGGTTCCCAACCCTAGCCGGTGCGACACCGTGATTGACCATCTCGACGATCGCCTGTGTGATATCAAGCGATTGGTCGTGGAAAACGATTGGGCGATTCACACCCGCCAAGACAGATTCTCGGCTGTTGTCGTTCATCTTGCCGCCGTGGAATCGAACAACCAAACTAATTCCGCGTCGAGTGCTGTAGTCTCCGACGAACCGCTCAAGTTCCGTGTAGGCCTGAAAGTAGATTTTGGCCTCACGTTCCATGAAATCTTTCTTCTTAAGCTGCATATCGATCTGGAGATTGGCAGTCATTGTCGCCAACTGCTTTTCCAGAGTGCGGTATTGCTGAGAGTCTGGCTTGTACGTCCCCAACGCCTCACGCTGTTTTCCCAGAGTTTGGCGGTGCCCAATGACCTCGGCTTCATAGTTCTTGATGTCCGACTTTATGTCGTTCATCGCGTGCTTGAAGCGAATGTTGTTTTCGAAGACCGAGTTGACATCCAGCACAGCAATCGCTGTACCGTTTTGGGCCAAGAGGGTGGAAGATGCGAAGAGGGCGAAAATTAGCCCTGTCGCCATGTTGCGGATCCGTTTCACGTCAGCACTCCTTGCCGTTAATTGCCATCCATGACTTACGTGCGGTGAGCAGAATTTAGTTTCGCTTGGCATTGTGACGATTTGAATGAGTCGAGTAAAGGCCGATTTTCGTGCAGCCTCGAGCCCCCGCCTCGTCTAGGCTGTGTCAGTTTCTGATTTTCCGGTGCCGCCGCAGTTCGTACCCGAAGCGTAGTCGAGGTAGATGCCGCAATTTGCGTTATCCCCCGCCTACGCTTCGCGTCACCTCCTGCGGTTGCCGACGCTAATCCTCATTGTCAGCCAGGTCAGCAATCGGCTGGCAGGAGGTGAAAAACGATGCGAGGCCCGGACAGGTGCAAGGCAGGATCGGCATTTGCCAGACCGTCGCACTTGCCTTGTGCCGGGTTCCGTTGCAGAATCAACGCCTGTTCGACGATGGCTGTCGGCGTTGTCGAGTCTTCTTATTGTGATGATCGGGTAATCGTGAACATGGGGCAGGAACGACGATGGCGTTTGCAGCTCGCTAGATTTTGGGTCTGTCTCAGTCTGCTGACGTCTTCGGCGACGCTGTTTGCATTGGCGGCCCGTTGGTGGTGGCCATTCGAACTACTGGCCCACTTTCGCGCCCAGTACGTCCTATTACTTGCCCCGCTAGCGATAGGATTATTGGTTGCAAAGCGATATCCGGTTGCCGTTCTGACGGGCGGCTGCCTCATCTGGAATCTGACCCTAGTTGTGCCGGCCTTTCTCGACTCTCCAGTCGACGTCGGACGCTCGGTTGAATTACGACTGATGTCGTCGAATGTTCTCACCAGTAATCGCGATTACGAGCGTTTTCTGCAAACCGTTCGCGAGGAGAACCCCGACGTGTTGTTAGTGATGGAGGTGGACCATCGATGGTCGCAAGCGTTGGAGGAGCTGCGTGCTGAGTATCCGTTTGGCTCATCCGTGCCGAGATCTGACAATTTCGGAATTGCCTTGTTCAGCAAATCACCCGTCGAAGAATTTCGTGTGCAGTACATCGGTAGCGCGGGGGCACCGTCGCTGCAAGCCGTACTGACGGTCGGCGATACGACCGTCAATGTATTTGGCACGCATCCGTTACCGCCGATAGGACACAAGACAGAACTCCGCAACGAACAGTTGCTGGCTGTTGCCGATTTAGTCGGCGTTCTGACAGGTCCGACGATCTTGGCTGGCGACTTGAACACAACACCTTGGTCGCCGTTTTTCCGAGACGTACTGCACCGCTCCGGGCTCCGTGACTCCCGCCTCGGATTTGGAGTCCAGGCGACTTGGCCCAGCTATTTGGGCATAGCGGGCATTCCGATCGACCACGTCCTAGTGTCCGACGAAATCTCGGTAATAGGACGTCATGTCGGGTCAGCTTTTGGCTCGGATCACCGCTCGGTCATCACAGATTTGCTCATTCAACGCAAATGACCGTACACTACCATTGTCCCGTCGCACAATGAAGCATGGAGCGAGTTTGTAGCGATTTATGAGCCTTTGATCTATCGCTTGGCTCGGGCCAAGGGGTTCCAGCATGCGGATGCTCAGGATTTGACTCAGGAAGTCTTCACAACCGTTGGTGGGGCGATCGATCGTGTTGATCCCGATTCCGATCGAGTTCTCGCGGCCGACTCGGATGACACTCTTGTGCGACTATTAAATCCATCTAGCGCTCCAGTGCTCTAGACTTTATTGCAGCTTCAACCCAAAGCGATGCAATGGGTCGACGCTCAGCCGATCGCCCTCGCTGGCGACCGAAAAGACGAGGACCTTCCGAACGCAATCGACGTTCGCGCAGGACAAAAGTGGGGCATTCGTTTCTCATTGCGGAGTTTCGTTGAGCCGAAATGGAAAACCGTTGTACACCGGCACGCTCAAATTCGACGTTTTGGAAGCGAGCGGTAAGGAAAGCGATGAAGACGGCGGACTCCTATCGCCAAACTAACTACAGCCCTCTGACCCGCCTCGCCCCACGTTCTTCTTTGGTACGATGAGTACCCGATGACTAGGACGACCGGTAAAAAAGGCTGTTATTGATGACTACTAAACGATTTCTCGTCGTGGTGAATCCGCGCGGAGGAACTCGTCGTGGCCTGGCCGTATGTGCGTCAGTAAAACCGGTGTTTGAGTCCGCTGGAGCCGAGTTGGATGTGCGTGTGACCACTCATGCCGGGCACGCACAAGAGCTGGCGAGTACAATCGACTTGTCGGGTTTCGACGGGTTCTGCGTTGTGGGTGGTGATGGCACGATACACGAGGTCGTCGGTGGATTGATGGAGCGCAACGACCCGAGTTCAATTCCATTGGGAGTGATTCCCGGCGGAACGGGAAATTCGGTGATGCAGCACCTTGAATGCTCTGGGCCGCTTGAAGCGGCTCGCCGTATCGTGGACGGCGGGGTTCAATCGCTTGATATTATTCGAGTTTCGATTGGAGACGAGCTTTCATACAGCATTAACATCGTCGGATGGGGGGCGGTCGTCGACATCAATCGCACGGCAGAACGGTTGCGAGCGATTGGTCCGGCCAGGTACACCCTGGCGGCGTTGTCGCACATCCTCCGCCCAAGACCACGCCTCGCCACCCTTGTTCTTGACGGGGAGACGATCGAGGACGAATTTGTGTTTGTCATTGGATGTAACACGAAGTTCACCGGGAAGGGAATCAAGCTCGCGCCACGGGCAGAAATCGATGATGGCAAGATGGATGTCGTTTTCGTGCGTCGCACGTCGGCCATGCAGATTCTTAAACTGTTCCGCAAAGCCTACAACGGATCGCACCTTGCTTTGCCATGTGTCGAGTATCATCAAGTGCGGTCCTTCAGCATCACATCCGACGGTCCCGACTTACTAAACATCGATGGCGAGTTAAAAGGTGCGACGCCCGTCGTCGCTGATATTATGCCTGCCGCAATGCGGATTTTTGTTTGAGACAGGAAGATCAGCCGCGAAGTTCGCAAACGCCCTCTAACGCGTGCCGGTTGTTTTCTGGTGCCGCATCACACGAAGCTGCCCGGGTCGTCAAGTCGAGTGCCGGTGGGATGTTGGTGCTCGCGTATCTGTACTGCAACAGGTCGATGGTCGATGGACACGTCCCATAGCGTTGCCCGGCGATCGCCCATGTTGAGAACGCGGCTTCCATCGTCGCTCATTTTTCCAGTTCCGCCACGGCGGAACGTGCGTAGGGCTCGGGGCCACACTACTTGGTTGTCGTTCCTGTCTGGAAAAGTTGCTCGAAAAAGGGCAAATCGGGGAAGAAAACTCGCTCGCGCCAAGGGATACAGCCCGTCCGACACGCTGTGGCAAGGTCCGGAATTCCAAGGCTGGGCAGGATAGGCCAGTAAGCTCTCCAATTATTGGCTTCGCTCCGAACGCATCTCTGTAGCATTAGCGAAGCGACTTTATTCCTTTCGGTAGTTGAAAAACCTGCTTCATTTCCGCCGCTGTCAAAGCGCGGTCGAAGATGGCAAAGTCGTCAAACTGCCCGACGTAATTAATGCCCAACATGATCGCCAGCCGATCTTTGCTCCATGTGAATCGCTGCTTTCTCCGCACGTCGCCCTGTGATATGCCGTTCAAATACAGGCTCGCCACACTCTCCTGATTCTCTCCATTGAATTCGCGAAACGTGATTCCGACGTAAGTCCATTTCTCACGCGAGAAGGGCGGCTTGTCTACCGTCACAAGTGGCCGTTCGCGATCGGGAATGTCGTCCCACTTGAGATCCTGCGGATTCCAGAATTTGTAATCGGAAAACACGCCCAATCGGAACTTGCGGGGCACTTCTTTTGTGAAGTCCACAAAGAAGGAGGCGTCGTTCCACTTCTTGTCAGTGATCTGCAGCGGATCAACGTAACCCGGCGGCAAGTCTTCCTCGGGCGTCAAGCGGAGCCAGAATGAGTATGTCCCGTGGAAGTCCTGCATAGTCTGTGGCAAGTTCCCGTCGCCCTTGAAGAACACGATTTGATCACTCTTCTTAGTGAACGAAAGTGAACCACCGTAACGGCCTTGCGTACGATTCAAGCTTACCGCACTACTGTGCAGGCCCGCTTGCACGTCCTCGCGTTTCAGCGACTGTGCCGTGTAAATCCTCGCGTCCCCCTTGGCCAAATCCGCGTCGGCCGATCCATCGAACGATGCATGGAAGAGCAACGCGTCGACAAGCGACGATTGGTGTTGCGCGTGACCAATGTTGTTAATCAACATCAAAATGCAGAAGAAGTAGATACGCATACGTCGGTTCCTTCGACAATGGACTGAGAAACAACAGTGCCGGCGTTGAACATCGTTCGATTGCAGCTGCACAAAACGGAGATAAGACTTCCCATCATGGGTCATTTTGATCGATGGTCTTCTCGCGTCCTATCGAGGGAATCCAATTCGTCCAAACTGACAATCCAACCGCGACACGACGCCGCGGAACAATGGCAGGGAATGGCAGCGATTGCGGGCCAGTTGTAGTCGATTGTCAACTCTTCACCGGGCCAGATGTCGCGTAACGCGATCAAGTACAGCGGGGCCACATTTCCATTCGTCCCGTGTTCGTCGAACCAGTCGAACTCACAATTTGGTTCGCAACTATGGTTCAAATATCGGAACGGCGCATGCGGTTCCAACTGAGTTCGGTCGTCAATTTCAAACGAATAGCTGGATCCGTCTGGACAATTGGTGACGATGTCGCCGGTGATCTCACCAATGACCGCGTTAGCCGGACAACTGCTTTCCGCAAAAACGCCCTTGCCCACGGTCGTTTCACCGATGCGTACTGAATCGTCTCGGTAAACTGAAGTGATCCCGTTATTCGACATCAAGATCTCTGATTCTGTTAGAAATTCAAAACTCACCAACCACTCACTAAAGTAGCGGTCTTATTCCATCACCGCTGCAGAAACGACATTTTATCTCAATAATTGGCAGAAGGCGATGGCCAGCTTTTTGTTCGTTTCTTGATCCGTGCCCGATGCAGGCCAGTGTGTCCACCTTCTCATTTGGAAGTCAACTGGAACGCAAATAGTTGTAAGTAAACGCTTCGTGATCAGCCATTCACCGATCACTTTGTCGTAGTTCTCGCGCGACTCTTGTGAGTTGTAGTCGCCGAGATAGATCGTCTTACGATCGCCGTCGACACTAAGGCGTACGTACGCCTTCCCAGTGGGCTTGTGTTCGCAGTACGCGGGTAGCTTTCGACCGGAATTCCCCCAGAATCGTGGGCGCTCAACAAAGAGTGTAGAATCTCGTGAGGAGCGAAAACGATGGCAAAACGAAAACGAAGAAGTCGGCGTAAGTTTACCGACGAATTCAAGC
>LWDU01041525.1_pt1 | contig 12887 bp, 8 predicted proteins | sample 727161 | NCBI WGS metagenome assembly LWDU01 (sample SAMN04566230, study PRJNA314399) | hydrothermal vent metagenome | isolation source: deep sea hydrothermal plume seawater | place: Mexico: Gulf of California, Guaymas Basin | collected 2004-07-11 | reverse complement strand
GTTTGAGTCTTCTGCGCAGAACTCGGCGCACCCTCCGTTGTCTGCCATGAACATTATCAGTGTGTTGTCAGTTTGGCCCTGCGCCTCGATCTGTGCCAGAACGCGGCCGATGCCCTGGTCCATGCGGTCTATCTGGGCCGCGTAGACTGCCATTCTGAGATCTTCCCAATCGTGATTCGGCGTTTCGTCCCATGCCGGGGAGTCGGGGTCGCGCTTGCTGATCTCCCATTTAGGATCGACAAGCCCGAGAGATCGCATACCCTCGTGGCGCGAGGTCCGCAGTGCATCCCAGCCGTCGCGGTATTTGCCCTCGTAACGAGCGATATCTTCTTCAAAGGCGTGCAAGGGCCAGTGCGGCGAGGTGTACGCCAGGTAGAGGAAGAACGGATTTTCAGAATCGGTGTTGCCGGAGATCATCTCGATTGCATGATCTGAGATGGCATCCGTGTAGTAGAAATCGGGCGAGTCCGGCTGGATAAGGGTCTGATCTTCCATCAGCGTCATCGGGTTCCAGAAGCTGCCGGCGCCGGTCAGTGTGCCAAAGAACTTGTCGAACCCGCGTTGGCGCGGCGTCGGGGAGCCGGGTTCGCCGGGCGTCCACGTTTCGGGCTTTTGAAGGTTGTGAGGGCCACCGACGTGCCATTTGCCGGACATGAACGTCTCGTAACCGGCTGACGATAGTGCCTCGGCGATTGTCACGCAGTTGTCGTTCAGGTAGCCCTGGTATTCCCGCGTGCCGTAGTCATCGACCATGTGGCCGACGCCCGCCTGCTGTGGGTTGAGGCCGGTGAGCACGGCGGCGCGCGATGGGCAGCAACGGGCCGAGTTGTACATCTGTGTGTATTTGAGGCCGCCCGCAGCAAGTTTGTCGATATTCGGCGTGCGGATTTCTGAGCCCCAACATCCGAGATCGGCGAAACCCATATCGTCCGCCAGGATCACGATGATGTTGGGCCGGGATTCAGGTTGATTGGTCAATTCATTGTTCCATCGTGGCCTGCGTTGCGAGTATCGTTCAGCGTTGCGACCCGTTTCGGCGGGCCGAGCCGGACGCTTGGAACCTGTACGGTGTGATTGTGTCTTGTAATCGTGTCCATGCCCATCGGTCTTGGCGACGACGGGATGGGCCAGGGTTGAACCCCGCTCGCATACGCCCATTCAGCGTACTGGCGCATCATTGTGGACGCACGATCACGCTCACCTGAGATCAGATCAGTTAGTTCCGTGCGGTCGTCATCGATGTTGTAAAGCTCCCAGGCATCTGTCGACCCGGGATCACGCGGATCTGGGTTTGGTGGCGCTCCGACTTCACTCACCAGTTTCCATGGGCCGATACGCACGGCGCGATTCCCTTCATGCTCCCACATTATGGGCTGTTCCCGATGCCATTTTCGGCCCTTCAGAGCCGGCAGGAACGATTCGCCTGCCATGGGCTGGATATCGTGGCCGCCACGCTTGGTCGGATACTTTGCCCCCGTGGCATCTACAAGCGTCGCCATCACGTCCATGACGTGCGCGGGCTCGTGAACGATCTCGCCGCCGGGTATCTGGCCGGGCCAGTGGGCGATGAAAGGGGTGGAGATGCCGCCTTCGTGCGTGTAGCGCTTGAACAGTCGAAACGGGGCGTTGCTGGCGTTGGCCCAGCTGATATCGATGCTCGCAAAGGTGTCGGCCGGGCCCGGCTCGATACTCGGCGTATTGCCGACTCGTACCATCCGGCCATCGACGGTCGGGTGGATGTAGCGCGACGGATCCGGGTAGTTCGTGTCTTCCTGGAGGAACTCGGCGCAGCCGCCGTTGTCGGACATGAACATGATGATCGTGTCGTCTTCGGCGTCGTGTTCCTTGAGGGTGTCGAGGACCTTGCCAACGCCGCGATCGAGCTGCTCGATCTGCGCCGCATATGTCGCCATCTGGACATCCCGCCATTCCTGGTTATCGGCGTCCTCCCAGGCTGAAATGCCTCGTTCGCGTGGAGATATCGCCCACTTCGAGTCCAGAACTCCTAGACCTTTTTGCTGCTCGTGCCGCGAAGTACGAAGGGCATCCCATCCGCCCATGTAGCTTCCCCGGTACTTTTCGATGTCGTTTGGGTGCGCGTGCAGGGGCCAGTGCGGCGCGGTGAATGCCATGTACAAGAAAAAGGGATCGTCCCGATGCAGGGCGTCATCCACAAAATCGGCGGCATGCTGGCTGATCGAGTCCGTGAAGTGGTAATCGGTCGTATCCACGCTGATTCGGGTCAGGTCATCCATCAGCATGTTCGGGTTGTAGTAACTCCCACCGCCCGAGAGGATTCCGTAGAAACGATCAAACCCGCGGCCCATGGGAGTTGGGTAGCCTTGCATGTCCGGGTACCAGTCATCAGGGAGTGTGGCTTGCTCGCCGCCGATGTGCCACTTGCCGGCCATTAAGGTCCTGTATCCGGCGTCCTTCAGCACCTCGGCAATGGTGACACAGTTGTCATTCAGGTAGCCCTGGTACGACGGAACACCCAGATTGACGACCATGTGGCCGATACCGGCCTGTTGCGGGTTGAGGCCCGTCAGGAGTGACGCCCGGGTTGGGCAGCAACGGGCGGAGTTGTACATCTGCGAGAACCGGACCCCTTCCTGCGCAAGGCGGTCCAGGTTAGAAGTCCGGATCTCTGAACCGTAAGCGCCGATATCGCCCCAGCCAAGGTCATCCGCGAGGATCAGGACAACGTTGGGGCGTTTGGGGCGACTAGTACCTGGCATATTTGTTGGCATCTAGTCTCCGGGCAGCAAGAGTAAATCTGAAATCAGAGGCTACAGGTTCCCCGGGTGCATTAAGAAAAATAGATACGCCTCTACGCCATGCCGTGGAAAAGAAAAAGCCCCGGCGGACGGTGGGTTCCGCCGGGGCTTTTGCGTTGCGGCTCAGGAGTTGTGGCCTTTTGGGGGGAGCGGATTCTACTGGAGGGCATCTGCTCTCAGGCCTCTAGCACCTGCTGTAGCCGCAGGAGTAGCACTTTGCGCAGCCTTCTTCGTGGGCGAGGCTTGCATTGCAATCCGGGCACAACTCAGTGGATAGGGCTTCCACCATCGTCTGGTTCGCGTTACTTGTGATTGCGGTCGCCTTTGCCGATCGGGTCGAGATCAACCCGATGTCGTCCGGCTCTGGTGCTTCGAACATCCCGATCTGTGCTGTTTCGGAGTCGCTGATTGGGCCGGACGGCATAAGACCAGTACTCGAAACACGATCCAGAACCAGAGAGATTGCGTCCGGAACCGAACGAATCAGGTCTCCGTTGTCCCACACTGGCACATCAGTGATACCGCGAAGTTGCGTGATGATCTCGTTCGGATCCACGCCGGACCGGAGTGCGAGTGACGCTAGGCGTGACATGCCTTCTGACATGGCGGCGTCGTTTCCGCCAGCCTTGCCAAGCGTTGCAAACATCTCGAATGGGCGCCCGTCCGATGCGACATTGACCGTCACGTACAGAGGACCTCGTCCGGTGCGAATCCGATTGGTTACGCCCTGCAACGACGCTGGCCGGTCACGGGGGACCGAGAACTGCGGAATTACCTTTAGGCTCGATCCGTCTTCGACTTCACCGGGGTTCGCGTTATCGGATGTACCGGTCGCCAGGACTTCCTTGTCACGGCTGCCTGAGCGGTAAACCGTGATGCCCTTGCACTTCAGCTCCCACGCCATAAGGTAGGTCTCCTCGACATCCTCGATCGTCGCATCGTTCGGGAAGTTGATCGTCTTTGAAATACCGGCGTCAACGCTCTCCTGGAACGCCGCCTGCATCTTGACGTGATACTCCGGGCTGATGTCGGTGGCTACGTGGAAAAGACGCTTCACGTCCTCCGGAACGTCCTCCCTGACCTGCAGCGAACCGCCGTCAGACAGGTGCTCCAGCAGCTCCTCGCTGTAGAAGCCTCGCTCCCGGGCGATCCGTTCAAAGTTGCTGTCTACGTAGAAGAGGGTCTTGCCTTCAAGGATGTTCTGCTTCCTGAAGGCAAGGGAGAAGATCGGCTCGATACCGCTTGAGCAACCGGCGATCATCGAGATCGTGCCGGTTGGCGCCACCGTGAGCCGGCAGGCGTTGCGGATGTCGGGGTCGCCGTCTGTCTCATACTTGCTGCCTGCGAAAGCCGGGAACGGCCCGCGCTGTGTTGCCAGATCAATGGACGCTTGGTCTGACTCGTCCCGGATGAACGCCATCAGCGTCCGGCCAATCTCGATCGCCTGGTCGCTGTCGTACGGCACGCCGAGCGTCACCAGCATGTCGGCGAAGCCCATCACTCCGAGGCCGATCTTGCGGGTGAAGTGCGCCATCTCTTCGATGGCCGGCACTGCGTACTTGTTGGCGTCGATGACGTTGTCCAGGAGGTGGACGCTCAACCGGGTTACTTTACGCAGGTGGCCGTAGTCGACCGACTTGACGCCGTCTGCGTCCTCGACGATGAACTTGGACACGTCGATAGAGCCGAGGTTGCAGGACTCGTTCGGCAGAAGCGGCTGCTCGCCGCAGGGGTTGGTCGCCGTGATCTCGCCAAGGTGAAGTACCGGGCTGTTCCGGTTCACCTCATCCATAAAGATCATTCCTGGCTCGCCGTTCCTCCATGCGCCGTACACGATCTTCGAGAAGACCTCACGGGCATCTAGACGTCCGACCTCCATCATCTGGCTGTCCGGGTCGGATGCCTTGACCTTGGATCGGAGCGCGTAGTCGGTACCGTCCTTGACGGCCTGCATGAACTCATCCGTTGCATCGACAGAGATGTTGAAGTTGTGGATCTCACCCTCGACCGTTTTGCAGTCGATGAACTCGAGGATGTCCGGGTGATGGACGTTCATGACGGCCATGTTTGCGCCGTCACGCTTTCCGCCCTGGGTTACAAGCGTGGATAGTGAGGACAGGTGCCGCAGAACGGCGATCGGCCCACAGGCCTTGCCATGGGTTGACTGGATCGGCGTGCCCTTTGACCTGATCTCGGTCAGCGCAAAACCGGTCCCTCCGCCAAATTTCTGGACCATCGCAGCATCGTGTGCTGCGTTCATGATCCCTTCCATGCTATCCAGAAGAGGAAGCACAAAACATGCAGACAGAGTTCCCGCGCCTGTTCCGGCATTCATCATCGTGGGCGAGTTCGGAAGGAACTCCAGCTTCGCCATCATCCGATAGAACTCTTCGGCCGTTTCGCCTATTTGTTCGTCAGACCGCCCGTACGCACGATCAGGAGCCGCGACCGCCCTGGCCACCCGCCGGAACATGCCCTGCGGGTCTTCTTTGACCTTGTCGTTCGTGTCCTTGTCCAGATAACGCTTCTCGAGCACGATGAGAGCGTTGTCTGTGATTACCGCAGGAGCGAATTCTTCAGATGAGTCGTCCGCCGGACCGTTATCAGCGCTTCCGCCGATACCGAGCACGGTTGCGGCCTCGGTTATGTCCTGTATGAGGCCTCGCTCTTTCAGAGCCGTCAGCATCTCGGTTGTTGCCTTGGCGCTGCTGTGTCCGTTGCGGGTCGTGTCCGTGCTCATTCGCGAATCCTGTATGTGAACTGAGGTCTGTTAAAAGGTATGGCTTCCGTACGGTCGGGAACTCGGTCAATTTGAAATGGTGGTGCGGAAGGTGTCCTGTGATCCGTTGAAGATTCCAGGTTCACCTGACCGGATTGGCTACCGATACGGCCTATGAGAGCTTGAGAATCTCTCGTCCGCGCGGCGCATCGGGAACAATGAGGACCCGATCGCGTCGGCGTGTTAATGAGCCGGGACACCGGCGTAGCACTGTGCGCATCGGATCCTCCTTTCCCCTCACTCCCAACACCGGGAGCGGCCTGTTTGCAGATTAGCCCTCCCTCAGTTGCCTGAAACGGCCCTGCGTGTCCTTCGTCTTCTGCCTCGATCGACAAGTCTCGGTACGTCGTCTTCAATCAATCTGAGCTGTGGTTTGGGGCTGTCTGGCGATTCATCACGAAGCGCCTCGACTTCCTGGGCGAAGGTGTCCAGGTCTTCAAAGTCCCTGTACACCGATGCGTAGCGGATGTACGCCACGCGGTCCAGTTCCCGTAACCGTTCCATCACCATCTCACCGACAACCCGACTTTCGACCTCGGCCTTGCCGAGACGGTGCAACTCAGAATCGATATCTGTAACTATCTTGCCAATCGCTCCAACTTCTAAGGGGCGCTTGGCGCATGCAATCCGGAGTGACCGCTCAAGTTTGTCCGTCGAGAACGGTTCCCGTCGGCCGTCCGATTTCGCGAGAAAGAGCGGGGTGGTATGTACCCGTTCGTAGGTCGTGAACCTTAGTCCACAGCCTGTGCACTCTCTTCGCCGTCGAACTCCGTCGGGAGATTCCCGTGAGTCGATGACCTTTGAGTCGTCATGGCCACAAAACGGGCAATGCACGTTTAAGCCTCCGACCCTCCCGAATTAATATACCAAACCCTTTTTGGAAGGGCCACACACTATCTAGTGGCGTGATATCTCTAACCCCTACATATCGTGCGTGAGACGCAGAGCTTGCACCAACTGTAGTGGGGTGTCAAGTCTAGGGTTAAGCCGATTATCGGCCAAATGTAATGCACCCAACGATCAGCGTAAGTGGTGACTTCTGGATGTTAGATTGAATCCCTGAAGGATCCGTTTTGAACGTATTTCGGGAGTTAACAGTCCTAAATACACGACTCGTAAACGGCACGCGGAAAGGCCCTGCACATTCACGTGCAGGGCCTTTTCAAATTTGCCTGGGACCTCCGTCGAATGACCCCCGGGATGTCCGCTTAGTCCATCCCTGTCGCTGCGACGTTACCGCGTACCCGTCGTCGTGCTGCCGGGTGATGGCGCAGGAACGGCGGGATGTCGAGATCGCCCACTTCAGCTGTCATGGCCTCTGCGTCCGCCATGTTGATCGAGCCGTCCCCGGCCGGGAATCCGGTGGCGATGATGGTCAGCTTGACCTCGTTCTCCATCTTCATGTCTGTCACCATCCCAAATATGATGTTTGCCTCCGGGTCGACGACCTGCGAGATCACTTCAGAGGCCTGGTGGACCTCGTTGATCGTCAGGTCACTTCCGCCGGTGATATTGAAGATCACGCCGCGTGCGCCTTCAAGAGAAACGTCCAGTAGAGGACTCTGGATTGCCTCTTCTGCAGCTTCGATAGCCCGGTTCTCGCCACTTCCTGAGCCGATTGCCATCCACGCCGGTCCGGCGTTGCTCATCACGGCCTTGATGTCGGCGAAGTCGAGGTTGATTTCGCCGGCTACGGTGACGAGCTCTGCGATGGACTGAACGCCCTGTCGGAGAATGTCGTCGGCCATCCTGAACCCTGCTTCCATCGTCACATGTTCATCACAGATGATGAGAAGACGATCGTTCGGGATCGTGATCAACGTGTCTACCTTGTCCTTGAGGCGGGCGATACCTTCCTCGGCGTGCTTCATGCGTCGTCGGCCTTCAAATGCGAAAGGCTGGGTTACGACGCCGACCGTCAGAGCGCCCATCTCGCGGGCGGTCTCGGCAACGATAGGCGCTGCGCCGGTGCCAGTGCCGCCGCCCATGCCGGCGGCGATGAACACCATGTCTGCGCCTTCGAGAACCTCACGGACCTCGTCCCGGCTCTCCTCGGCACACGCCTGACCCTTCTCAGGATCGCCGCCTACTCCAAGGCCACGGGCCGTCTCGTCACCGATCCGCAGACGGACGGGCACATCGCTACGCACGAGCGCCTGGGCGTCCGTGTTAACGGTGATGTACTCCACCTCTGCCATTCGATCGCGGTACATACGGGCTACAGCGTTTGATCCGCCGCCGCCAATACCCACGACCTTGATCTTCGCTATTCCGATGTTGTCCGGGGTCGCTTCAATTCTTGCGTTCATATCGTTTTAAGTCTCCTGGCATACATCTGCGGGCCGCCGGCTACGGATCACTTCCGTTGTCGCCCGTTGGTCCCTGAATTGGTTGGCCGACGCCCGGGCCGTGGGTTTTGGTAATTTTTTAAGTCGACCGGATCACTCATTGAGACCGGACGGGTTCTGTTTCATCACACTGAGGCCCCTTCACGGGTACTTTTCGAAGAACCACTTGGTTCCCGATTTCGCCACCCGGTAAAGGCGTCGTACCAGCGACCACCGTCAGTTCCGTTGACGGTTGAAACGCCGAGGTGTGAACCACGGGGCATGTTGTGCAACCCCCAGATCAACATCCCGATTCCGGCGCTGTACACCGGGTCCTGGTACTGCTCATCAAGCCCAACCAGAGGCCTCGGTCCCGAGATGCGAACCCTTCCCTGAAACACATAGCGTGCGAGCGCCTGCATCCCGTCCAGTTTCGCGCCGCCGCCAGTGAGAACGACGCGATCGATCGGGACGTTTGCGAACTGCGGCGCGGCCAGTTTTCCTTTGACCAGGCGGAAAAGCTCCTGCGCACGTTCTTTAAGTAACTGGCCGAGTTCTCGTTTTGTTATCGAGATCGGACCGTTCACCGAGTCGGCGAGGGAGTTGATGAGCAACTCTTCCTGCATGGTAGCAATTTCGGGAGTAACCGAACCGGACTCCCGTTTCAACTCTTCGGCCTCTTCAAATGAGGTCATGAACGAGAGAACGAGGTCATTCGTGAACTGCCAACCACCGACCGGTAGCACGGCGCTATGCACGATCTGACCGCCGACGAACACCGCTATGTCGGTGGTGCCGCCGCCGATGTCTAGGAGGACCACTCCATCGTCACGCTCAGATGTCGTCAACGCCGCTTCTGCGGAGGCGATCGGCTCGACGATCAGACCGGCTACGTGGATGCCTGCGGTTTCCGTCGCTGCCTTGAGACGCTCGATGGCGGACTCGTCGCCCTTGACGATGTGAGTGTGTGCGTGGATTTCCCTGGCGTGCATGCCCAGAGGTAGCCGAACGAGGTGCCGGTTGTCCAGGGCGTAGCCCCGGGAGATTACGTGTAGAAGTTGGCCGGGACTACCGGATTCAAGGTCACGGACCGTTGCGAGCGAAGCGTCCAGGACATCCTGGGTGATTACACTCTCGGCCGCGTTTTCCTGTACCTGGTCCCAGCGGTTGTGGGATTGAATGTGGTGGCCGGATAGCCCAACGTAAGCAGATTTGATTGACAGTCCTGCGTTCACCGAGGCTTCCTGCATGGACGCCCTAATGGCCTGTGACGTCGCTGCGTCGTCCCGAACCATGCCCTTGCTCAGACCGTCGCAGGGCGATACCCCAACGCCGGCGATCTCCACATTCCCATCGGGATGCTCGCGGCCGATCACGGTCACGACCTTTGTTGTTCCGACATCTATTGCCGCTCTGTAGTCTTCCTGGATCATTTGCCTGTTCCTGCCAGATACCCGTTGTCAGATTTGCCGGTTGCTCGCTTCACCCCTGTGACTTCCCACGTATCAGGTGGTTCCAAGGAGCGGTATCTCGTGAAAGCCTTCATAGCCGTTCTACCGCCCTGAGCCTTGCGCTTCGGCTCCTCGGATTGCCTTCGATCTCCGCCTGAGACGGTTTGATCACCCGGCGGGACACCAACCGCACAGAGGAGGTATGGCCGCAATCACAGATCGGTCGTTCCGGTGGGCAGATGCATTTGCTTGCTTCCTGCCGGAACAGGTTTTTGACGGTCCTGTCTTCGAGAGAGTGGTAGGCGATCACGACGAGCCGTCCGCCCGGCTTGAGTAGAGAGATGGCCTGTCGCAGGCCGGTTTCAAGGGCGCCAAGCTCGTCGTTGACCGCTATCCGTAACGCTTGGAAGGTCTTTGTCGCCGGGTGAATCCGTCGAGAACCTCGGCGGGGCACCGCGCCCGCAATCACGTCTGCGAGCTGCGTCGCCGTCTGCAGGGGTCGCACTGCTGCTATCGCCGCCGCAATGCGACGGGAAGCTCGTTCTTCGCCGTACTGGTAGATCACATCGGCCAGCTCGTCACGGCCATAAGTGTTGACGATGTCGCCCGCGGTTAGCGTCTGGCGTACGTCAAAACGCATGTCCAACGGGTCAGGGCGCCGGAAACTGAATCCGCGCTCTTCGGTGTCGAGCTGTAGCGACGAAAGGCCGAGGTCGAATAAAACGCCGTCGACTGAACCCTGATTACGGCCGTATTCGGTCGAGAACGATTCGAGGTCTCTGAAATTTGCGTTCGCCGTGATGAGGCGTTCGGCGAGTTCGGGCGAGCCCGAGAGGTGTTCCACCGCCGAACTGATGGCTTCTTTGTCGGCGTCGATTCCCAGTACGGCTCCGTCCGGGGCGCTTGCCCTAAGGATCGCCTCTGTGTGGCCGCCCTCGCCAAGATTTGCGTCGATGTAGAAACCGCCAGGCTTCACCTCAAGTGCACTGAGCACCTCGGGGATCATTACAGGGATGTGGCGTGTCTCAGGCATTCGGGCTCCTTCCCGGTCGGTCGGAGCAGGAATCGTCGGAGAGCGATGCGAGCGCGATTCCACCACGGCACTTCGCAGTGTTGAGTCCGGGAGCGTGGGGAGCATGACGGGCATCAATTGGCGGGCCGTTTCCTGATCGCATACCTGAGTGAATGTCGAGTCGTACGCCTGTGCATTTCAGGCCTAAAATGAGCGACGCCGGGATTCTGATCTGGGACTTCCGCGTCCGCACTCGTATATAGGTACCAATCCACGCCACTTTTCCGCTAGCGAGGCGAATTACGTGTTTTGGCACTTTTCTTGAAACGTCCGGGAATTTCGATTAGAAAACCTGATCAAGCATCTGTTGCATTTTCGGGCTGTTCGTCACGCGCTCCGTGCTAGCATCTTTCTCCCGATGACTCACGATGCAGGACAACACAATTCGCCCGAATCTGGGGACTCCAGATCCGAAGGCCATCCCCATCCCCATTCGGAAGTGCACGCCCATGACCATGATCATGGGACTGAAGGCCGCCGCCGATTCGCCGTCCTAACCAGCAGCGACGCCGGGGCGGCTGGTGATCGCGCAGACACGAGCGGTGACGCCATTGTCGAGATGCTCACCGTCGCCGGGTTTGAGGCGGCTGACCGTGTGATGGTCCCGGACGAGCGCGACCTGATCACCGGGCAGTTACGTGCATGGGCGGAGAGCGGCGACGTTGACTTAATCATGACGACCGGAGGCACGGGTCTGGGGCCGCGTGACGTGACCCCGGAGGCAACCATGGACGTGATCGAACTCACAGTGCCGGGTATCGCCGAAACAATGCGGGCACAATCGTTAGCGTCCACCCATGCGGCCATGCTGAGCCGTGCCGTGGCCGGTGTCCGAGGCCGCACGCTGATCGTCAACCTGCCGGGTAGCCCGTGTGGCGTGAGGGAAACTCTTGGCCACGCGATCGACATCCTCTCCGGACGCCGCGGCCCCCACCCGGGTCAAGGATTTTCTCGCTCTGGTCACGGCCCACATGTGGCCGATGGATCGCACGAGAGTTAATCGTGCGAATCAGAATCGTGACCCTTTTCCCCGAGATGTTCGAAGGACCTTTTGGTGCAAGCATCGTTTCTCGTGCGATCAGAGATGGACTGGTCGAGATTACAACCCACCAGCTCCGCGACTACACCAAGGATCGGCACCGTACGGTCGATGACACACCTTACGGCGGTGGAGCGGGGATGGTGATGAAACCAGCCCCGCTGGCGGATGCCGTCCAGGACCTCAAGAAGGACGCGTCTGATTCCGGACAGCTGCAGCCTCACGTGATCCTGCTGTCTCCACAGGGACGCCGGCTCGACCAGAACATCGCCAAGGAACTCGCCTCACGGGACTCTTTGATACTGGTTTGTGGTCGATATGAAGGCGTGGATGAACGATTTATCGAGGCGCTGGTTGATGAAGAGATATCGATCGGCGATTACGTGATCTCGGGCGGGGAACCTGCGGCGATCGTGCTAGTGGACGCGATTACGCGCCTGATCCCGGGAGCTCTCGGGTCCGTGGACTCGGCACCCTCTGATTCGTTTGCGTCGGGTCTCCGAGGCAAGTTGCAGGGACCCGTGTACACGCGCCCGGTGGAGTGGGATGGCCGCGAGGTTCCAGAGGTGCTGCTTTCCGGGGATCATGCGCGTTTGGGAAAATGGCGGAACGAGCAATCGGACGCTCGTACCCGCGAACGGCGCCCTGATTTACTAGGACATGAGGACCACAAAGAGTGAACCGAAATATGTGGGTGCGTGTGCTCTTGTTGCTAATGCCCATCATGTTGATCGGCGCTATCGCCTGCAGCTCTAGATCTGAAGACGGTGGCTCTAACGAACCGGATCTCACGGCGGCACAGATCGCACTGGCGATGGCCCAGGCGAAACCACAGACCTCTGCTCCAATTGGTGCCGGTGGCCTAACAGCAGCGGACGTGTTGCAGAGCGCGGGAGAGGCGTCGGCGACCCTGAAATCGTTCCGTTTCAAAACAGAAACGGTCGTCACATCTGGAGATGGAGCTCTCATATCCACGGTTAACGGCGATTGGTCCCTGCCTGGTAGATACCGTGCGACGGTGGGCGATCCTGATGATCCGATAGAGGACTTCATCGTTGCCGATGGTCGGCTTATATACAGGGAGGGTGGCACGGGTGAATGGCGGCTGGAGACCGAGTTTGATCCCGGACTCGGGATAGGATCAGGCCGGATCATCCCGGCCATGGACGTATTTGAGTACTCGGACCCGCTCAACCCCGATGATGGCGAGGTTTACCGAATTACCGGCGTCGAGAAGCTTGATCTCACGGGTATAGAGACCACTATCGTCCAAACACACGAACTTGTTATCCGGATTTCCGATTTTCATATCGAGAGCGTAGTCTCGTTTATCAACCCAAACCCGGAAATAGGTTTAGAGGGCACACGGCGGGCCTTTGTTGTGTACGACCGCAACATACCTGAGCAGATTGTCATTCCAGAAGTGGTGTCTGACCCTGCAG
>LWDU01007236.1_pt1 | contig 12894 bp, 10 predicted proteins | sample 727161 | NCBI WGS metagenome assembly LWDU01 (sample SAMN04566230, study PRJNA314399) | hydrothermal vent metagenome | isolation source: deep sea hydrothermal plume seawater | place: Mexico: Gulf of California, Guaymas Basin | collected 2004-07-11 | reverse complement strand
GGCAACTGGTTGAATCAGGAGTTTAATAATTGTTCTCTTCGCGCTGTTCTACGGGGCCGCATTGTATAGACAAACGCTTTGGGAGTCTGTGACAATTTGTCTATCTTTCCTTGCCCTGTCATCAAATCTTGGCTGACGATCTGGCACAGTTTGGTTTGTCTGGATTCCCTGAACAAATTAACCCGGTGGATACCCTCGCTACTCTGGGGGTATATCAAGTGAGAATAGGTTCATCCATCGTTAAAGCTTGTGTAGCGACTCGTGGTATCGCTGATGATTGTAAAAATTCACGAACTGTCGAATCGCCTTCTCCAGATCCCTGAGGTAGTAATAGTTCTTCAGCTTTATCACGTTCTTCATTGAGCGGTGATAATGTTCGATCTTGCTCTGAGTCTGCGGGTGGTAGGGAGTACCTCGGGTGTGCTCCATTGATTCGGTGACCTGCGTGGCAACGATTTGGCAGAGGACTATACCAACACCAATTAGCGGTTGTTTTGGTTTAACCCGAATGACAAGTGGAAAATTGAAGTGGCAGTGACGAACATCACCGACGAAGCTCAGGAAGGTAATTTATTTCGGGACATCGGTTTCCTCGATATTCCGGGCGGAGGCGGCACGGAGGTCGTCGCTTACAATCCGCCGAAGATGCGGTCGCTTCGGCTGGCATACAAGTTCTAGATGGCGCTTAGGAATTACTGGTAGAACCCGCAACCGGCAACGGGTCCGCCTTTGTCATAAGTGCTGAGTATTTCTTGTGACTGCCATCGCACAACGGCGGATTGTTACTGGCCTTACAAACGCAAAAAAAGACTCTCTTCGACGAATCCGCCACGTATTTGACCGGCGTAATGTCAGTGTCTTTGTGAGACCCGTCGCAGCAAAGGCTGCTTGTTACTCTTGCCGCATGCGCACCAATAATAGGTTTTGCCTGCGTCGACATCGATGCCGATCGGCGCATCGCCTGCATTAACTGCTTCTGACATATTAGAATTCTCCTTGGAAATTGATTGGCCGTAATCTGATTGCGTTCGGGTATCCGATTCATTGAAGTACCGACCGAGGTATTCGAACAGAAACTCGGGCTGGGTGGCCGGCCCGTGAAAAGCGATATAACCGTCGGGCCGCACTAGGTAGACGTGGGCCACGTCGCCAGCTCCGTACAACTCGTCAAACTCGCCTTTCTCGTCAAGGACCCTTTCCTCCGGGGCCGCATTGGCTACGTCCTGGCCGCTCACGACATAGCACTTCAATACGTGGCCAAAGCGCTGATTCAGGTTTCGCAAGAGTTCGACGCAGCGGGCCCCGTCCTCATCGTCGCCAGCGTCCGGTGCGATTAGTGCGGTTAGGCGCGTATGCCGAAACAAATCGAACAGGCGTTTCGAGTCGGATAAGTCCACATCCTGCGCCCGGTTGCCAATAACCTGGCCTTCCATTGCCGGCAAACCTTCCGGTACTTCAATAGCCTCGCGATAGTGGTAGCTGAGACCAGAAATTCGTTTAACGGATTGCTCATGCCAGCCTTCTGCCTGCGTCAGTTCGACCCGGTCTTGCATCTCCTGTCCATGTGCCATAATGATATCATGCATAGCATCGGTACCTGCAATCGCCTGCTCGCCGACAGGTCTGCGCTCCACGAAATAGGTATCCAGTAGCTCGGGCTTAGCATCGCCCCTGATCACCATGGCAAGCTTCCAGCCGAGATTGAATGCATCCTGCATTCCAAGATTCATGCCTTGCCCACCAGACGGGGAATGCACGTGCGCAGCATCTCCAGCCAGAAACACATTGCCCTTACGGTAGTCCTTGGCCAGGCGCTTCCAGATCGTCCATTGCGTTGCCCAACTCGGTTCCGAGAGGACGCTGCCAGTCACATGACCTTCGATCAATTGCTGGAATGCTTCGCGCGCTGTCAGATTTGGATCGCCGGCTTCGCCCATGTCACTTACGAGCACCCGGTGATGTCCGCCCGGCAATTTCGTAATGAGCAGGAAGTTGTCCTTGCTCATGTAATAGTGGACCCAATCGTCGACACCTTCGAAGCCTTTGAATTCGACGTCCATCATCTGCATCAGCATGTCTTCGTAATTCTCGCCCGAATATTCGAGTCCTATTGCGTTGCGTACGAAGCTGTGGACGCCGTCACAACCGACGATCCATTGCGGATGTACAACCTCCTCCCGATCGCCTTCGCTCTCGTGTATCAGAATTGCCTCGTAGCGGCCGTTACCGGTTTTCAGTGACGTCAGTTTCGTGCCCCACTCCGGGCGCACACTGTAGCTGGAATCGAGGTGTTCTCGGAGTCGGTTCTCTGTTTCGTTCTGGTTGTAAACGAGGATATACGGATAGCGAGTGTCTAGAACCGTAAAGTCGAGGGTCGGATGCGCATCCTTGCCCAGGAAATTGAAATAAAAACCGCGACTCTTGATGCCGTCCTTCAGGAACGAGTGTGCAATTCCCATATGCTCAAATGTTTCCATCGTCTTGGCATGCAAGGTAAATGAGCGCGAGGTTCGATTGGGCACTGTCGCGGCATCAATGAGCCGAAAGGGCACCTGACGTCGTGCCAACTCGTTCGCGAGAACCAAGCCGGTTGGCCCTGCTCCTGCGATTAGTACGGGGACATCTTGTTGTATTTTCATTGGTTTTTCTTCCGACATCTTGCTTTTTTTTGAGTATTGCTGACCGCCGCAAGTTCCAGAGGATATTTTTGGCGCAGCCCACTGTAGGGTAGACAACAGATAATGCATCAATTAGTGTCGCAATATCCAGAGCAAGCGCGCAATCAAAATGATGCATACTTGTTATTCGATAGACGAATAACGAACTTCATAACGAGTGTAGTTGCGGACAGTAAGCAAGCCCACGGCACAAGATGGTGTTAGCGAGAAAATGAGTGCGACGGCGATTACACAGGTCGTTGATAGTTGATAGTTGATCGATGTCGATTCGCTCAGCGACATCGAACAGGGGGCCGTACCCATAACCAGGCCCCGCACCGTGTCCCCAGACCGCTTGATCGTTACGAACTTGTACAACGCGATTTTCGCCGCCCTGGATGTGTTGACTGGTAACCGCAAAACGATTATGTCGTCACGAATTCCCCGGTTTTTTCATAACGCCAACGTCGGCCCCGATTACCCACGTGTACTTACCAATTTGTGATCTGGAATAGGGAACTGCGCGCCGAGTCACATTGAGACGGTAGGCGGCTTAACCCAGAAACTGGACATCAGGCTAAAATAGGCTGTATGCCGTCAGCGAACAGTCGGCGAGAAACTCAAGCATGTTCCCATTCTGACCAAGTGATGATCGGTGCCGGTGAGCAGCATCGCTCGCGTTGGCGCGCACATTGAGGCGGTGTAGAAACGAAGGAAGCTGATTCCCTTGTTCGCCAGAGTGTCGATATTTGCTGTTCGAATCTCACTATCAATACCACCAATATCGGAAAAACCTAAATCGTCGGCAACAATTATTAGTACGCCGGATTAGGGATCAGGCTTGGTCGTAGTAGGTTCCATCAAGATTGCACCGCTACACGCGGTCAGTCCTAACCACCCGATGACAAACGAGGTGCAACAGCGGTCTCTGATTCCCACTTTGATTTACTCCAGTGTTAATGATCGTTCCCGGGATCTGCTGAAGAGAGGTTCGCGGCGACGCTGTAGGTGGCGGTAGTGTTATCGGCTANNNNCGAGGTCGGTGATCAGTATATCAACTGCGCTCTCAACCGTGAGTGGTAGGTCACAGGATTCGACCACCTTGCTCTCACCACTGGAGCTGAGATGGGTCATGGTTATGATCAGCTTGTTGGCCCCCGAAGCCAGATCCATTGCCCCGCCGACACCGAGCAATGGTTTGCTCGGAACCGCCCAATTGGCGAGATTTCCTTGCGTGTCTACTTGCAAGCCGCCCATGATGGCGATGTCGATATGTCCGCCACGAATCATGCCGAACGAAGCGGTCGTGTCAAAGTAGCTAGTGCCTGGAAGTGCAGTAACCGGAATTTTGCCCGCGTTGACGGGATAGTCCATCGCACCACCTTCGGTGGGGGCGGGCCCCACCCCTAACATGCCGTTTTCAGTGTGCAATATAATGCCATCTCCGGGGCTGATGAGGTCTGCGACCAGGGTCGGAATGCCGATACCCAGGTTGACAATGTCGCCCTTGTGTAATTCCTTTAGTGCGACCTTCGCCATTGCCATCCGTTTCTTATCAACCTTCTTCTCGCTGCCGGCTACAGAGGCCGATGAGCCAAGCTCTTCGAGCGTGATCGACGCTTGCACAAGATAATCGATGAAACAACCCGGGGTATGGACATGATCCGGTTCGAGTTGACCGACTGGCACTATTTCTTCTGCCTCGGCGATTACCAGATCGGCGGCGGTGGCCATTGCCTGATTGAAATTGTTTTCGGTCATTCGATATTGCAAATTGCCGGCAGTATCTGCGCGCCAGGCGCGCACGAAAGCGACGTTGCCTCGTATGGGTTCAATGAACACCATTTGTTTGCCATTGATGACCCGAGTCTCATGTCCTTCAGCGAGTAGGGTTCCCGCCGATGTGGGGGTAAAGAATCCACCGAGCCCGGCTCCACCGGCGCGAATGGCCTCGCCTAGAGTGCCCTGAGGCAGTAATTGTGCGTCAATTTGTCCAGACTGAGCCGCAGCTACAGCCTCTCTGTTGCTGGTAAAATAGGATCCGATTGCCTTTCGAATCTGTCCATTGCGCAGCAGCCGTCCGCCACCCAGACCCGCTTCACCGATATTGTTGCCGATATAGGTTAAGTCATCGGTCCCAGTCTCGGCCAAGGCATGCAACAAATGAACCGGATTTCCGGTCATGCCGAATCCGCCAACGAGCAATACATCGCCCCTTGCGACTTTGCGTGCCGCTTCTTCTGGCACGATGATGGGCACATCCTTCATTCGTCTCTCGCCTATGCTGGACTGACTTAGCTCTTCCTAGAACTGATAGCCTATTCGCACAGCCCATTGACGGGGCGGGTTGTAGGCGATTGTTTCGGTACCGCCACCACCGGGGATATCGAGAAAACCGATATCGCGAAAGACGTTACCCTCCTGCACTTCATCCGTTATGTTTGTAACAGACAATTCCACTGTCCATTTTTCATCCGGACTAAACCAGAATAGCCGAGCGTTCGCATTAGAGTAATCGCCCGCAAGATCGTTGCCCTTGAGATCACCAAATCCGGCACGCCGATTGAACGCCGTGTAGTAGATTTCCGAGTATTCGAGGCGCAGTCTTAAGCTCCCCCTATCTTCTAGCGTCCATTCATTCACAAGCCCCAAGCTATAAGTGAGGTCCGGTGTACGCTGTACCTGGTTCCCGCCAATGTTTGCCGTAGCTCCACCTCCGGTGGGTAACTCCTGATTGTCAAACTCTGAGTCGGTTAGGCCGATGGTCGCATCAAGCACAAGAGAATCAGTGACTGCAGCCTGAATCTCAACTTCCAGACCTTGTACAGTTGCACCTTTAGCGTTGAATGCTTCGGGACCAGCCAAGCGAAATACTTGAAACTGCAAGTCTTCATATTTGTTATGGTAAAGCGACGCATTCAGTTGCATGCGAGAATCGAACAGAGTGCTTTTTAAACCGACCTCGAATGCATCAACGAATTCCGGGCTATAGATTACCGACACCAAACTCGGAACTGGCACCTGGTTGATGCCCCCAGATTTGTAGCCGGTAGANNGCATCTGAAAACTGCCAATCGACGGACAATTGGTAGGTGAGTTCGTCCCAGGATTGACCAACACGCTCATCATAAATGATGAACTGACCGCTGGGATGTAGGGCATTATTCGGATTATCAAAAAAAGTAGCAGGTAAGAGCGAGGTTACATTTCCACCCAAAAATTGTGCGCCGAAATTACGGCCAGTTTTTTCATCATCGGTATAGCGGGCACCCGCTGTAACTCTTACAGTGTCGGAAACTGCGTAACTTGCTTGCCCAAATAGTGCGAATGACTCTGATTCAACATCACCTCCGACATCAAATGCACTGGGTATCGATCGACCAAAAAAACCCGATACGTTAGCGGCGATTGTTNNNTCATTGAAGTAGTAGAAACCAGCAATCCAATCCAGGGGACCATCACCTGAAGATAAGAATTGAAATTCCTGAGAAAACTGCTCGGACTTTTCAGTCAGTACCAATTCCGCCAGGTCCAGGATTGAGTAATCCTCATCCTTATGAATCTCGAAATTGGATTTCGCATAACCACTGATTGACTTAAAAGTGAACTGATCAAAATCCCATTCGAACGTTGCGGAAAACAATGTGAGACTATTGTCGTTGAACTGATCTAGATCTTTGCTAACAACGAATGGGGTGAGGTTGTTGACTACAGGCATCGCCGTTGGGCCGGGGCCGAAGGTAGTTCCTGTCGCAGGGTCAAGGTAATTTTTGTCATACGGTTGACCGCTGGCTGGACCGAGTGGATTAAACGCAAAACCTGGCGGTCCGGCAAAATCCGAAACGGGTGTGGTGGTTGTGCCTGGGAACGGCTCGCGGGCTTCAGGTTGGGCTCCAACACCGCCGGAATCTATATGGGCGGCTGAGAAGAGCAACGAACCTTTATCTCCCAGCTCAAAACTCAGGTGCCCACGGACACCCCAGTCATTAAGGTCATTTTCGTCCTTGCCCCCGGCGAATAAATTTTCTGTATATCCGTCACGATCCTCCGTGTATACAGCGATGCGCAGCGCGGAAGTGTCGCCCAATGGCAAGTTCATTCGTCCTCGGACCCGTCTCCAGTTGTAATCGCCGTATGTCAAATCCAGCTCGCCACTGAATTCCTCAATGACAGGCTTTTTGGTAATCAGGTTAATCGATCCGCCCGTTGCATTTCGACCATAGAGCGTTCCCTGCGGGCCACGCAGAACCTCCACGCGTTCCGTATCAAAAGCCGTGAACAATGCGGTGACCGGGCGACCGAGGTAGATTCCATCGATGTGCATCGCGACACCAGGGTCTCCGCCTGCGGTAGTATTTTCGTTACCGATACCGCGCATGCTGACGAAAGTAATCGGACCAAAATTGCCGAACTGCATAGAGGGTGTCATCATCGTTAGATCAGAGACGCTATTGAAGCCTCGGTCTTCAAGTTGAAGCGAACTAAAAGCAGAAATCGTAATCGGCACGTCTTGTAATCTTTCTTCACGCTTTTGTGCGGTAACGACGATCTCCTCAAGCTGCGCAGCCCACGCAACCGATATGCCGACGGGTTGTAACGCAGATAATGCTGCTGCTATTAGTAAGTTCTTTGGTGAAAATATTTTTCTTAAATCCATTTTTCTAGCCCCCTAGGTTGAAAGATTGTTCTGCAAAGCAGTTAAACCAGTGATTGAGGTATTTCTGTAATGACAACTTGTCATCCAAGTCACTGACGTAACCAACGTACAGATCTGGTCGAACAATGTAGACACGTCCCCGCGAACTGCTGCCATACCATCTCTGCAGATCGTCCGTATCATTTACGACATGATTTTCCACACTGATATCACTCAGGTGCCCGCTGCAAATGATCACGGGTTTGATGGAATCACCGAAATTCGCTTGAATCTCTCTTACGAGTTGCTTACAGCTCTCAATCTGCGTATCGTCGCTGGGCAGAAGCAACATAGTTGCTTTGGTGTGTCGATAGATATCGTGTAGGGTCAACATAGGTGATTCGTTTAGCAGTGCATTGGGCGCGCGCGCGCCGGCAACCGGCCCATCGTCAAATTCTTTGCAGCCATCCGGTACCCAATTGACGCCTTTGTAACTATGTGCAAGTCCTGAAATTCCATAAATGCACTCGTCGTGCCATGCGGGATCCCTGGTATCCTTAGCGCGATCCTCTAGCGGCCGACTATGATCAAACAATACGTTGTGAATAAGTTCGGCATTGTGTTGGACGTGTTGAGCGACCGGCTTCCGCTCTTCGCCATAGGTATCCAAAATCGATTCCGGAGAGAGGCCCTTGATAACAGAAGCTCTTGCATACAGCAGTTTGCGCCCTGACCGCCTGCCGGTGAACGGACATGACATGCGTCGCCACAAAGGAAGATGTTAGCGTTGCGGTAGTCATCCGCAATCATTTTGTATATCTTCCAGCTGGTCGATTCCTGGTTTTTGGATAACTTGGTTCCAGGAACTAACTTATCCAATCCTTTCTGAAACACGCGAGCATGCTCTCCCGTTTTCAGCAGTTCTTTCTCCAACTCACCACTGACATAGACGCGATGACAGCCATCCGGTAACGCTGTGATCAGCATCCAGTCATCACCGGAGAGGTGATAGTTCACCCATCTGTCATCGCCTGTGTATCCCACAGCCATCACCCCCGGATTCGCTGTCCGCGTACGCATCACCTTTCATTTCAAGTCCGCTGGATTTTCGCACTATGCTGTGCACACCATCTGCGCCGATGACATAGCGCGGTCGAATTGTTTCGCTTCTTCCATTACTCTCCAGTGTTAATTCAATGCCGGAATCGGTTTGTAACAACGATTTACACTCGACACCCCACTCCGGATAGAAGCTATGTTGACTACCTACGTGACTCCTAAGAATCTGCTCTAGATCTTGTTGATTGACCTTTCCGTAGAAGTTGTATTGCGTGTTTTTTAATTTTCGGAAATCGAGTACAGGCATTTCATCTTCAGTCAGCCCCAATCCCTCAATATGGAATCGGTTGCCAGGGCTCACTGCATTAACTTCCAAGACTCTGTGTGCGATACCCATGTGCTCGAACATTTCGAAGGTGCGTGAATGAACGGTAAAGGCACGCGTCGTCCCTAAAGGATCCTGCCGTTTCTCGACCCAGCGTACTGCGATACCACGCCGCAGTAATTCATTTACGGCGACAATCCCAGTAGGACCTGCACCGACGACGAGCACATCGATACTCATTGTCATAAGATTGATCTCATTTCTGATTATTGATCATAGGCCGGGGCTTAACAGCGACTCTATTTCCGGTCCATTGTTTCCATTTAGGCGTTGTATTGTAAAGCTGATACAAGCATAGTGTGTATTTGCGATACGAATAACCAATTACGATTGCTGATCCAATATCACGAATCAAAACACGGGTAGTCGATAGGCTGACTTGATTGCCCTAGGCGCTATTCGGTACCCGAACAAACAACGTCTGGACACCGCTCAATTATGAATGCCCGTGAACTGGATTTTAGACACCTTATAGTCTTTCTGGAGCTGATAAAATGCAGAAAGGTCAATGATGTAGCGCTGGAACTGAATATGTCCCAACCGTCGATCAGTCGTTGCCTTGCGCGACTACGGGAGCATTTCGGCGATCCATTGTTTGTTAAGACTCAGTACTCGATGGATCCAACGCCCTTCGCTCTGGAAATCTCTCCTTCCGTCCAACAGATGTTGGATTTATATTATTCGCAACTAACTCGTAAGCGCGAGTTCAATCCACGAGACTCCAAGCGCACTGTTCGAGTTGCAGCTTCAGAAATAGGACATCTATTACTGTTACCCGATCTTCTCATGGAGTTTGATCGTTGCGCACCCCGGATGAAGATCGAAGCCATTCCTCTGGGTTTCCACTCTCTTGTTGGTGAGCTCGAAACAGGTTCAGTTGAAGTTGCGATGGGGGCGTTTCCAAAGCTCTATGCGGGCATCCATGAGCGGCGACTTTTTACCGAGCATTATTCCTGCCTCGTCAGGGCAGATCATCCTCGTATCAAGGATCAGTTGACTAGGTCGCTATTTGAGGATTCTCAACACATTGTCGTTACGGCCGAAGGACTGGGGCATATTCACGAAGAAATAGAGAAAGAGCTTATAGCGATGTGCCCGGAGGAAAACATCCGTATTGTCTCGCATAGCTTCGTAACGAGCGCAGTGATTGCGGGGCGGTCTGATTTGATTGTTACAATGCCGTCGCACATCATCCCGGCACTAGATCTTTCTTCGCGTATGCGCGTTTTTGAACCCCCTGTTGAGTTGCCCTCATTCGAGGTGAAGCTGTATTGGCACGAAAGGTACCATCGTGACCCTGTTAATCAATGGCTGAGAAAACTGATCTACAGTCTTTTTTAGTTCGGAAGCCCGGATCATTCACTTTTCGAATAAAGTATATGCGTTTAGATCGTTTGCATTGAATTTCAGCCGTGCCAATATCCGGGTTCCAAAGTAGCAATCAACAGGAGACAACAATGTTGCCAGACGAACTACCGGGCAGGCACTTGGATGGTCACCATCACATTACGATGGCGACGCTGGATCCACAGGAAGACTTTGACTTTCACACCAAAGTACTTGGTTTGAAATGTGTGAAACGCACATTGTTCTACGACGGTGCGACTCCTGTATATCATTTGTATTACGGCAACGATCTGGGTGAAGAGAGCACGTTGTTAACGACGTTTCCGGTCGCCCATATCGGAGTGAAAGGTGTCAAAGGTAGCGGCCAGGTTAGCAATGTCAGCTTATCGGTACCGACGGACGCGGTCGATTACTGGAAGGATCGACTCACTACCCACGCCTTAGACGTAACCGAGACGGAGCGGTTCGGGGAGAGGCATTTGGATTTTACAAGTCCACACGGCATCGATTTGGCGATCGTTGGTGTCGATACGGATGAACGAGCACCCCGCACCAACGGACCAGTACCCGAAGACATGATGATTCGAGGGACGCACGCTGCGGGCGTTCTGACGCGCGATTTAGAATTTATGGAGGAATTTCTGCAGGTCGCCTGGGGTAGTCACAGGGTTGCCGACGAGGGAAACCGCGTCCGGTACAGCACTGGTGGTGGCGGGTCCGGTTACTACACTGATTTTACGATAGAACCCGACACTAAACCGGGTAGCTGGACGGTAGGCGCAGGGGCGATTCATCACATGGCATATAAAGTCAATACACCCGATCAACAACAAAAGATCAAGTTGTTCATTGAAGGCCTCGGGTATACGGATGTATCCGAACCGAAGGATCGTGGCTATTTTGATTCGATTTACGTCCGGACTCCTTCGGGAGCATTGTTCGAGGCCTGTTGTTCACACAACCCCTCATTCCTATGCAACGAACCTCTGGAAACGCTTGGTACGACATTGATGATGTCCCCACAAATTGAGTCTGACAAAGATGAAGTACTCAAAGTGATTGGTGAGATCAAAGACGATTAGCCGATGAACTTCCGATACAGTACGTTGCCCTGGAACATCATTTTCGGAGTTGATTCGCTGCAACGATTGCCGGTCGAGCTGAAAATGCTCGGCCGCAGCCGTGCACTTGTTTTGACAACACCGACACAGGCGAACATCGGGCAACACGTAGGCGTTGGCCTGTATGATCAGGCCGTGATGCACGTTCCCGCGGCGACCGCCTCCGATGCAAGCGAAGTTGCACGAAGCCTAAATGCGGATTGCACTGTAGCAATCGGAGGGGGTTCCACAACTGGTCTCGGGAAAATCCTGGCGTTGAAAGCCGATCTCGACAATATCGCTATCCCGACGAGCTACGCTGGTTCTGAGATGACGAATATTTGGGGCATCACCGATGACGGGAAAAAGGTAATTGGGCGTGACGACCGCGTAGTTCCAACGTTGACGATTTACGATCCCGTACTTACCTTGAGTTTGCCACCGAAATTTGCAGCTAGTAGCGGACTTAACGCAATGGCACAGGAGGCAGTGAACGTGGCGTCCTTAGAGTCGAATCCTATTGTCAATATCATGGCGCGCGATGCCGTGAAGGCATTATCCAAAAGCCTACCCCGCATCCTGGAAGCACCGGACGATCTCGATGCGCGAGAATTAGCACTATATGGCGCCTGCCTGGCCGGTGGCGCGCTAGGAACCGGAACCACCAGCTTGCACCACAGATTGTGCCACACATTTGGAGGCACATTCAATACGCCGCATGCCGAGACGCATACCGTTTTGCTTGCGCACAGTATCGCCTACAACGCATCTGCGGCTAAGGAGGGAACCGCTCAATTAGCTGAAGCGCTGGGCGTTGATGATGCAGCCCTTGGAATTTACGAGCTTGCGCGCAGACTCGGAGCACCAACAACCTTAAAGCAACTGGGGGTTCTGGAGGCAGATCTGGATAAGGCGGCGGCCATTTCAGTTGAAGCGCCGATCAGTAACCCGGCGCCGGTCACGCTGGAGCGGGTTCGAAAACTACTGGACGATGCTTTTCACGGCCGACCGCCAGAAATAGATAAAGAGCGATAAAACTTTTGTGCATCTCATCGCACAGTGGTGTATTAACAGTTTGTTTGCAGCTTGATAACGGCAATCCCCATCAGGACAACTAACATTGAATATTTCCGTGCCGCCGCTGAGGTCACATTCCAGTGGGGAGGAATATTCGACTATTGTCAGTTCTATCTGATAGAACTGTTGAGCCACCATCGCCGGCAGCGTTATAACATTGCCATTGATGCTGGCCTGCTGTGCCAGACTCGAGATCGAATAGCCAGGTGGCGGCAATTAACAGGCGTTTAACTCTACGGAAATGGAAGTTGCATGAATTGACGGAGTTCTCTGTTGCGGTCATAACCGAAGGTCCTTATCCGGCACAATCCTATCAGTCAATGGGGTGTTTCCAGCTATAAAAACCCGCTACAGATACGCCGCAAGTATTTGAAAATCTGTGCCAATTTCCTCGTTGTATTTGGCACAATCATTCTTGTCATTACTAATAACTAGCCACAGCCGAAGCGCACTATCGCGCCCAAGAGCGTCGGTTTTTGAGATCTGGTCTGCATTTTCAATAAAATTATTCAGCGGGTATCAGTTCACCTTTATATCTCAGGCAAAAGAGGACACGGGATTCCTGCAGTCCTTTTTTCCTGAAAGATTATTTTATGGATTGCTCAGATAGGTCGAATACTTTGCCGCCATGTC
>LWDU01043216.1_pt1 | contig 12895 bp, 9 predicted proteins | sample 727161 | NCBI WGS metagenome assembly LWDU01 (sample SAMN04566230, study PRJNA314399) | hydrothermal vent metagenome | isolation source: deep sea hydrothermal plume seawater | place: Mexico: Gulf of California, Guaymas Basin | collected 2004-07-11 | reverse complement strand
GAAATTTTTTCGCTCACCGACGGGTGCGTCATCGGCTCGCACCTCAAACATAACGGCGATACTTGGAGTGCTGTTGATCCGGAGCGAGTCCAGAAATTTATGGATAAAGTTGAAACTTTACGCTGATTTTTAAAACTGTTTTTATGCATGATTCTCGCTGGTAACAACTTGATGATATTCTGGCAAATAACTCGACCTTGATGGGCCCAGGAAAGCATGTTCTGATCACTATGATGGAAGAAATCACCTAGCCTCTGGCCCGGGCCGTACATTCAGTGGTGATAAGGGTTGGTACCCTTCCTCAAATTGAATTTTAGTCCACACTGCCCCAGGGTATCTGATGCTGCATTTGTTCCCATTGCCGGAATTGATCTAGATACTCCAACTTTAGTTGACTGTTTCATCACAAAAGTTGAAGCAAGAGAAGTACTCAAGGAGGGTGCATTTGCTGAAATACTGTGAAATTTCTTCAACGTGGAGGGTGAACTAGTTGACCATGAACTCATTGATGGTTCCCCAAATATTTTTCAGAACATCTCTCTTGCTTTGCCTTTAACGCATAGAAATGTATCTATGCGAAATTTATTTCTAAAATAGTAAATTCTTTGGCAGTCATGGCTTCTACTGCTTACCTGATCTTTTTTTTCTCTGTATTCACCTACTACTCTTCCTCGACTCCCGTCGGCAGCAAAACCCATCTTAAGCGTGGTTTAATTTTCATGGTACATTCTGTCATGTGTTAATAATTTTATGATAACAATAATTCTTTTTGTTATGGTAGTTAAACCTCCACTTATTCTAGATTTTTTACACAAAATTTTAGTCTCTTAATTTCTGTTGGTCTTAGTGAATATATTTCTATCAAAAATTTTAACTTTTTTTAATTTACTGATTTTAAATAGCTTTTACATTTTTTTAATTTTTTACTTGACAAATATATTATTTTAGATAAGAATTACTTTTTGTAAAAGTGCAAATGCATCATTTTTGATCATCTGTAGGGCCTTTTTAATAAAGAGGAATTTTGTTGACATAAAAATAAGAGGAAATATGAATAAAATAAAAGCTATAGCTACTTTAATCTTTTTTATTTGTTCTTCGTCTTCCTTATATGCAGCCAAGGAAGCACCAATGCTAGCTAAAATGGTTAAATCAGGTAAGTTACCGCCCCTTGAGCAAAGATTACCAGAAAACCCACTAGTCGAAAAACCGGTCAGTGAAATAGGCAAATATGGGGGTAAATTGGTTCTTGGGACTGCTTTCTTTCTAGACGATGAGAGATACCCTGCCCGTCTTGATAGAAATGGATTTTTTCAATTTACGTATCCATTCCCCTCCGATGGCCCCATTAATCCAAACCTAGCAGAATCTTGGAAGTGGAATGATGCGGGAACAGAATTAACAATAAATCTAAGAAAAGGAATCAAATGGTCAGATGGTGTTCCATTTACTGTAGATGATGTTATATTTTTCATGGAAGATATAGTCGATAACAAAGATGTGGCCTATATTTGGTTCTATGAAGGCAGCTTCTATGAGGCCAGCGGAAATTTCCCATCAATTACCAAAATTGATGACTTTACATTAAAAATCAAATATGAAAGCAAAGCTTTTCTGTTTGAAAAAAAATACTCAAATGTTGTCTGGGCTGCACTCCCAAAACATCATTTCTCGCAGTGGCATCCGAAGTACAACTCCAGCTCAAGCTATGAGGTTTTGAACGATAAATTAAAAATTCTTGGCACCAATTCTGAAGGTGGCAGAGTTACTTTAAATGCCTGGGCTGTTGATGAATATGTTCCTGATGGGAAACTTCATATGACTAGGAATCCATATTATTGGAAGGTTGACCCAGATGGGAATCAGCTTCCTTATTTCGACGAGTTTGAAATTTTAATCGCAGGTGACCGGCCCTCCGTTGGATTAGGCAATATGATGGGAGAATATGATCATGACCATATGTGGACAGGTTTCCCACACTATTCAATGTGGCTAGAAGAACAGGGAAAACCAGGAAGAGATTATTCAATTGGTTTCTCAAACGCTTCAGGAATGAAGATTAATTTTAACTTCGATGCTGAGGATCCAGAAGCTAGAACTATCAATAGAAACGTACACTTTCGGCGTGCACTTTCATTAGCTATAGACCGAAAAAGCATTTCACGAGCTTTGGCCTTTGATCTTATGACACCCATCGGAGCTTCATGGGCAATGGATTCTCCCTACTTTGATGAAGGATCTGGATACCTTTACTCTGAGTATGATCCAAAAAGAGCCAGGAAGATTCTTGATGATGCCCACATTGTGGATAGAGATGGTGATGGAATCAGGGAACTACCCAGCGGTGAGAAACTGGAAATGATTTGGGATATGTATGCTCATGATCTATATACCCCGATGTCGGAAATGATTGTTGCCACGGTTGGAGAAGTAGGAATAAAATTAATTCTTAATGAAGCTCATCAGACTCTTTACCGAAAAAATTACGATGCAGGCAATTATGAAATGTCCACTCATGATTTTACGGATTACAATGAACCTCTTCTTGCAATAGAGAAATGGATCCCCACAAAGCCGGGTTCTCCTAACTTCCATAAGGATGCCTATCAAAAAGGACCATTTTCCCCAGAATATGATGAATTTTGTAAATTGCTGAGAAAAGCCAGTACATCAAGTATTAAAGAGGGAATAGAGCTTGGAAAAATAGCGGGTAAAATCATGGCTGAGAATGTATTTATGATACATGTAGGCGTCCGCAAGCGTCCCTTTATTAATTCAAATAGGCTTGGAAACATGGTGTTGGAATCTACAAGAGTTCAAGAATATGGTAACTTTGATCCTCCATTTAGGTATATGCAGGTCTACGAGAAATACCCACCAAAAAGGCCAAATTAAAGATATTTCTTAAATTGTCCAGGAAGAGGTAAAGTCAATTTATCCTATTGCCCCTTCCTGGATTTGGTTCCCCTACTACATCCATCCAAGGTTTCAAGTTTTTCATTCTGGATAGGTTACTTCTAAAGACACAATAAACCGTAATGGGCCTATTCAGATATATAGTTAAAAGAATCTTATTATCCATCCCGGTAATCATAGTTATATCCATCTTATGTTTTGGTATCATTCAGTTACCTCCTGGTGATTATGCTGATGCGTATGCTGCTGTAGCTGCATCTACAGGAGGGGGTAGCGTTTCTAAAGAATATTTAGAGAAAATCAGAGAGCGTTATGGACTAGACCAACCTTTTTGGATTCAATACTGGAGATGGGTTAAAGGGTTTCCAGAGGGAGATTTCGGAATTGCAATGTCACTGCAAGGTACACCAGTCGCTGATCTTTTAAAAGAAAGACTTCCTATGACGCTCTTTCTCAATTTTAGCGCACTATTATTTGCATTGATGATAGCTCTACCAATAGGTATATATTCAGCTACACATCAGTACAGTTTGCTGGACTACATATTAACCTTTATTGCATTTATAGGAATAGCTATCCCAGGATTTATACTCGCGGTATTTATTATTGGCATATCCATATTCTGGTTTGATTCCTCATACATCGGTCGTCTATATTCCAATGAATTTATTGGGAAGGCCTGGAATATGGATAAAACTATCGACTTTTTAAAACACCTCCCTGTACCAATCATTGCCATTGGTGTTGCGCAAACCTCTAACACTATGCGTATTATGAGGGGAAATATGTTGGATGTTCTTCAACAACCCTTCATACAAACTGCAAGAGCCAAGGGGCTTTCAGAGCCTGTGGTAAACTGGAAACATGCAGCAAGAATAGCAATCAATCCAATTATTAGTAGGATTGGAGTCTATCTTCCTGAGATTATTGCCACTGAAATGCTAGTTTCTATCGTTTTGAATTTAAACACCATTGGGCCCTTATTTTACGATTCGCTAATTTCACAGGATATGTATTTGGCTGGTACCATCTTATTGGTTATTTCAATTATCCTGGTCATCGGTAATTTGATTGCCGATGTTGCCCTTGCCCTGACAGATCCTCGTATTAGATTTGAGTTAATGTGAGGAATTTCATTGCAGTGTTCTTTAAAAAAAAATCTCAAGAGAATGAAGAATATATAGCTCTGTCTGAAGGGCAGCTCATGTGGCGGCAGTTTTTAAAGCACAGAGTTGCGGTTATAGCATCAATCATTCTGATTTTCTTATACTCCGTCGTTATTTTTGCAGATTTTTTTGCACCTTATGGAATGCTAACGAGCCATAAATTTCATTTATATGCACCCCCGCAAATTACAAAAATCAACTTTTTTGATAAAGAAGGAAACTTTCACATACGACCATTTATATATCGACAGGTCGCTGCAAGAGACCCAAAAACCCTAAGGTTTGTATATGAAGATGATCTAAAGCAAAAAGATTTTATCAATTTTTTTGTCCATGGTGAAGAATATACCATGTTAGGATTCATCAAAAGTGATATTCACCTTTTTGGTGTTGGAGAAGGAAAATTATTTTTACTGGGAACCGATATCATCGGGCGGGATTTGTTAACAAGGATCATCTTTGGCGGGAGAGTTTCGCTGTCAATTGGGATGATCGGAGTCATTATTTTGGTGATTATTGGGACAATTGTGGGAACAATTTCCGGATACTTTGGTGGGTGGATCGACAATATTCTTCAAAGGATCATCGAGATCATTAGAATCATTCCGCAAGTAGCTCTCTGGATGGCACTAGCAGCGATAATCCCTAAGGAATGGCCTTCTACATATGTCTATTTAGGAATCGTCATTATATTTGGAATGATCAGTTGGGCCGGCCTGGCAAGAGAGCTCAGAGGGAAAGTACTGGCCATTCGACGATCAGATTTTATTTATGCTGCGGAAATAACTGGCGCCAGCACGAGCAGAATTATTGTAAAACATATCATACCAAATGTCTTAAGTCATATCATCGTTATTGCCACTTTAAGTATCCCAATAATGATAATTGGTGAAGCTGCCCTCAGTTTTTTAGGCCTGGGGATAAAACCTCCCATGACAAGCTGGGGCCTTCTCTTAACCAAGCTTAGAGAAGTGCAGACATTGAAGCATTATCCATGGCTGATCAGTCCTGCTGGATTTATTGTTGTCTCAGTGCTTTGTTTCAATTTTATCGGAGATGCTTTAAGAGATGTGAATGATCCTCATTCCAGATAAATTTCTGCTGGTTGAAGTTTTAATGCTCAACCCAAGATTCTAATTCTCAAAGGATGCCTCAATTGAAAGAAAATAATGTATTAGTAGATGTCAGAGACTTAGCGGTTTATTTCCATATTGAGCAAGGTATTGTTAAAGCTGTTGACGGAGTTAATTTTAAAATAGAAAAAGGGAAATCTCTTGGAGTTGTTGGTGAGAGTGGGTGTGGAAAAACCATAACTGCTTTGTCTCTGTTGCTACTGCATCCACAACCAGAAGGTCAGATTGAAAAAGGAAATATTTTTTTCTACCCTGATGGCGAAAATAGAATTGATATAGCGAAACTGGGAATTCATAGCAAACAAATACGCAAAAGAAGAGGTAATGATATTGCTATGATATTTCAGGAACCTATGATGTCCCTGAATCCCGTGCACAGTATAGGTCAGCAAATCATGGAGTCGATACGGTTACATCAAAAAGTGAATAAAAGAAGAGCAAAAGAAATTGCGGTTGAAGCCCTCAGACGTGTGAGAATATCAGCTCCTGAGCAGAGAATGAACGAGTATCCTTTTCAATTAAGTGGAGGGATGAGACAGAGGGTCATGATCGCGATAGCACTTTCATGTAATCCCAAGCTGCTGATTGCAGATGAACCTACGACAGCACTGGATGTTACCATAGAGGCTGAAATACTGAATTTAATAAAGGACCTTCAAAGAGAGCTGGGAATGGCACTGATGATGATTACCCATGACCTCGGTGTTATCGGAGAAGTGACGGATGATGTCGTCGTCATGTATGTTGGTAAAATTGTGGAAAAAGCAAACACCAGGAAGCTGTTTGAAGAACCTCTTCATCCTTATACGAAAGCGTTATTTAAATCCCGACCTGAAATTAGAACGGAAGGAAGACTCTCTTCAATTAAAGGGTCTGTCCCCAATCCCTACCTGCTGCCGGAAGGATGCAGCTTTGAACCAAGATGCGAAGTTGCGATGGATATCTGCAAAAAGAAAGCCCCGGAGCTTTTTAATCTGGATGGGCATTATGTGAGTTGCTGGAAATATAATGAGAAGGAGGCGTTATAGAGACACTTAATGAAAATATATTGGTGGTCAAAGGTCTTAAAAAGTATTTTCCCAACCGCAAAGGTTTTTTTAATAAGATTGTGAATTATAATAAGGCCGTTAATGGCGTGGACTTTTTTATAAAAAAGGGAGAATCCGTTGGCTTAGTCGGAGAAAGTGGTTCTGGAAAGACGACTCTTGGTCGATGTATTGTAAGGCTTTATGAACCGACTGAAGGTAGCATTGAATTCAATATAAATGGTCAGATGATCGATCTGACTAAAGTATCGAAGAAGGAAATGAAAAGCATCAGAAAACATTTCCAAATGCTGTTTCAGGATGTGTATTCATCGCTGGATTCAAAAATGAAAGTTGCGGATATCGTGACCGAACCGATGGCAATACATAACGTTGGCAGTAAAAAAGAGAGAATAGACCGCGCAAAAGAGTTGATGGAAAAAGTCGGGTTATCGGCAGATGATATACGTAAATATCCTCATCAATTTAGTGGCGGTCAGAGACAGCGTATTGGAATTACCAGAGCACTCAGCATCAACCCCGATTTCATAATCTGTGACGAGCCTGTTTCGGCTTTAGATGTATCCGTTCAAGCTCAAATATTGAATCTGCTTTTGGATCTTCAGGATGAGTTTCAATTGTCTTACCTGTTTATTGCCCACGATTTAGGTGTCGTGAAATATATTAGCGATAGAATAATCGTTATGTATTTAGGAAAGATTGTTGAAATAGCTTCCTCGCAAGATATTTATGAAAACCCCAGACACCCTTATACAGAAGCATTATTGGCCGCAATCTCAAAATTTAAAGCAGGCAGTTCAAGAGATATTCTGCTTAAAGGTAACATCCCAGACCCTTCAAATCCGCCTTCAGGTTGTGTTTTACAACCACGTTGCGCTTATGTGAAAGATATATGTAAAGAAGTCATTCCTAAGCTAGAACCAATAACAGAAAAACCAAATGCTTTCGTAGCCTGTCACCTTCATAAAGAATTAAATCTAAATTGCTATTCCTAGGAATCCCAGATGACTTGATACCTCCTACTCAGATATAAAATAATAGATCAGCAGAAACCATCTTTACAATTTGGAAATGGATGAATCGACTTCATTAAGATCCTATGATCAGCACATCCACGATATCATTGTGGTATAATTTCTGTCCTTAAAAAGGTATGATCAAAACTTGGCTTGACAATTAAATTATTTAAAGTAGCTTAGAAAAAATTATTATTATTTTAAATAAAGCTTTTACCACAAAAATTATATAATTTTTGTTAATTAGAATGTTAAGAATCGATTTAACGAATAAAGAAAAGATAAAATGCATAACCGACTTGTAGCTGGTGTTGACTGTTCAACTCAATCAACCAAAGTTATTGTCGTTGATGTCGACAAGGGTGGAATAAAGGCAAGTGGTCGGGTTGAACATGATGTTTTTCGCTCTGGTCCAGCAAGCGAAACAGATCCTGAGAACTGGTGGAGTGCTTTGGCCGGTGCACTTTCCCAAACCGGTTGCTCTGAGCGGATTGAAGCAATCTCAATAGCCGCGCAACAACTTGGTATAGTAACCCTTGATAAAGCACATAGGCCTCTGAGGCGAGCAATCCTGTGGGACGACACAAGATCAGCCAATATGGCTGAGCGACTGATAGAAGCATTTGGTGGTCCGGTCAATGTATCAGAATTAATTGGCACCCAGCTACTTGCAGGGTTTTCGGTGTGTTCGTGGGCATGGTTGCGAAGCGCAGAACCCAAAATTGCTAAAAAGACTGCTTTCATACGTCTTCCACATGATTATTTGACTGAAAGACTGACCGGTAATGGAATCACAGACAGGGGCGATGCATCAGGGACCGGTTGGTGGTCCAGCCGCAAAAACAAATATGTACAAGAGGTATTAGATCATCCCCTCGTGGGGCTGAAGCCATCGATGCTTCCCCAGGTCCTTCAGCATAACGAGATAGCTGGTAAACTCAATAACGATGCTGCGGACTGGACAGGGCTTCGAGTCGGTATTCCTGTTGCATGTGGAACAGGAGATAATCCGGCCGCCGCACTCGGTCTTGGAGTTAAACCAGGAATACCTGTTATCAGTCTAGGAACCTCAGGCACCGCCTATATGCTCTCTCTCAAGGCACCAGCGGATGTATCGGGCCAGGTCTTCGCACATGCATCAGCTAGCGGAGAGCATTTGCCTTTGACCTGTACCTTGAATGCAACTCTTGCGGTGGACAATATTGCTGAGATGCTTAGTCTTGATCGCGTTGCTGTGGCAGATCAAACAAGTGTTGTTGTTATGCCTTATCTAAGTGGAGAAAGATTACCGTATTATCCCAACGCTCGGGGTAGTGTAGTGGGAATAGATCACACTACGACTCCTGGTGAGATATTGCTCGCAGCCTATGAAGGTGTTGCATATTCTTTGGTACAGTCAATCGAAGTTTTGCACGCTCATTCTTCTGGCATTGATTCGGATGCCCCGATCATTCTGGTGGGGGGGGGTGCCAAAGGAAAAATCTGGCAGAAAACTATCTCACGCCTTTCAGGACGCGAACTAGTAATCCCAAAATCTGCCGAACTTGTTGCGTATGGTGCTGCAGCACAGGCAGCCGGAATTTTAAACAATGAAGCTGCAGTGGATGTCGCCACTCGATGGAACGTGTCCGATGGACCGAGGCTCGCTGCCTCTGCTGTCGATAGTGAAGCGATCGAACGCAACCAATGCATACGCGAAGCTGCACATGAGCTAAACTCACGTGAATTTTTCACCATTCCACAAAGCAGGACATGAAAGAGTTTCTAAACAATATTCGTGAATTAACCGAAATAGAAAGCCCCTCAGGGCGTGAAGGTGCCGTCGCTAAAGTCATTCGAAAAAACTGGCAACAATACGGAGAAGTTTGCGAAGACAACCTAGGTAATCTAAGCATTACAATTGGTAGAGGAGAGCCACATATTGCATTTGTGGCCCATATGGACGAAGTCGGTTTTGTGATCAGGAAAATTGGTGACGATGGCTTCATCAGCCTCAATAAACTCGGTGGAATTCCAGAAAGAGTGCTTGCAGGACAGAAGCTTTTGGTTATCGGCCGTAAAGGACTTGTGTCAGGAGTATTTACCACTTGGCCGCATCACCTCACACCTGAAAGCGAAAAATACAAGGTTCGGCCAATCAGCGAATGTTGGTTAGATGTGGGTGCGCGTAACAGCCAAGAGGTTGAAAGACTCGGGCTTAGGGTCGGTGATTTCGGGGTTTATGCTCGCAGTTGGCACGTTGAGGGCGACACTATATTCGCAAACTCCCTTGATAACAGAGCAGGTCTGGCATCCATTACACAAATGCTTCAACGTATTGCTGGGAAGACTAACTGCAGGCTATCCGCAATTGCCAGCGTCCAGGAAGAGTTCAGCATCCGTGCTCTTGTACCGACTGTCCGTGAGTTAAATCCCGACGCCCTAGTCGTCGTTGATATCAGCCCTGCCACTGACAACCCGGAAATGAAGGGACATAGTGATATCAGCCTAGGTGGTGGCCCAATTCTGCACCTTCACACCTTTCACGGTCGAGGAACACTGGGAGGCGTTCTTCCACCTGTCTGGCTTGTAGAATTGATTGAAAAAAGCGCAGAGGTAGCCCGTGCCCCTCTCCAACGTGCTAGCGTTGTCGGTGTTATTACTGATGGAGCGTTCGCCCAACATCTCAATCGGGGGATTCCCACAATTGAGATCGGATTTCCCGTTCGTTATACACATTGTCCGGTTGAGGTATGCTCGATTAGGGACTTGCAGTGGCTCGTCGACCTTCTCGAAGAAACGGGAAAAGGCTTCAATGAATCATACTCCAAAACTTGCATCCATTGACACTGATACTGAGCCTGTCAATGAATCTTAATAATTCCATCAAGAAAAACTTGTCTTGGATAGAAGAATGTCAGCGGATTAGTGCAGGTATTCGTCGGCGTGTACTCGAACATACTATAACCCATGGCGGTTATCTAAGCCAAGCCTGCTCTTCAGCTGAAATTTTTAGCCTGCTTTATTGTCAAATAATGAGGCTTGGACGTAGCGAAGGGCCATCTATCCCCCTCCCTTTTCTTGGCTCACCTTCCAAAACTAATCAAAAACCAACCAGTGGAATGATATACAATGGCCGGCGAGATCCCAATCTAGATCGTTTTTTCCTCTCACCAACGCATTACGCTCTGACACTCTATGCAACACTCATCGAAACTGGCAGGCTTGAGGAATCATCTCTGGATCAATTTAATGTTGATGGTAGTACTTTAGAAATGATCGGTTCAGAGCATTCTCCGGGACATGAAACCAATGGTGGCTCCTTTGGACAAACGATCTCTCAGGCTGCAGGAGTGGCTTGGGCAAGGGGAGCCAAAGGTGACACCGGCAAGGTGTGGGTATTCCTCTCTGACGGGGAATGCCAAGAAGGCCAAACCTGGGAGGCCATCATGTCCATGGCATTTCACAAAATCAATAACATCAAAATTGTGGTGGATGTCAATGGACAGCAGGTTGATGGCAGAACGGCTGATGTAATGAATTTAGAGCCATTGTTTGACAAGTTCTCTTCATTTGGAGCATGTACAAAACAAGTAGACGGACATAACCTTCCAGCATTGCGTAAAGCACTTGAAACATCACACGATGATAGACCGCTTGTTGTGCTTGCTCAAACCTTACCCTATAAAGGCATGGAGATACTCAAGGAGCGCTACCCTCATCTTCACTATGTGCGATTTAAAGATGAACCTGAGAGAGATAGGTACAAGCAACAGCTGACCAGATTGGAATCATAGAGATTAAAAGATGGAACTTATCAAACGTGTCCACGCCAATAATATAGTCAAATGGGGTAAAACTCACAGCGATGTTATTGTTCTTTCTGGTGATCTTACAAGTTCCTGTGAAGTAGATGTATTTCGTGACGCTTTTCCAGATCGTTTTTTGTCAATGGGATTGATGGAGCAAAATATGATGGGTTTTGCAGCCGGGTTGGCCCGAGAAGGTTTGACACCGATGGTTCATACTTTCGCTGTTTTTATGTATAGACGTTCACTTGATCAAATCGAGATGTCTATTGCCTATCCAAATCTCCCGGTGAAGATTTTCGGTTTTTTGCCCGGTGTGACAACACCTGGCGGAGCCAGCCATCAGGCAATCAACGATATCGCTGTTATGCGTTCTCTGCCCAACATGACAGTCATTGAGACCGCCGATGCAACAGATGTAGAAAGTGTGCTTGAATTATCAAACGCAGTTGATGGTCCTGTCTACATCCGAATGGTACGAGGTGAGATACCACGACTCTTTCCCGCTAAGAACCAAACAATCTTAGGCAAAGCACGCATCTTGTCACTTGGGTCTGATATCACACTATTAACAAGCGGCATCTGCACAGAGGAAAGTCTGCGTGTAACTGATATTCTCAAGGATCGTGGTATTGGTGTTCAACATCTTCATGTTACAACCCTTAAACCTTTCGATGATCATAGAGTTAGCGAGGCTTTGGCTAAGGCAAGGTATGGAATTATAACGATGGAAAATCATACCTCAATAGGCGGACTAGGTTCCTGCGTCGCTGAGATGATTGCAAAGTTTGGTATCGCTACGAAACTTATAAAAGTTGCTATTAATGACACTTATCTTCAGGGCGGCAGCCGTACTTTTTTAATGGAACGTTACGGTATTGATGTTAAATCACTTTTATGTGCTGTAGAATCTCTTGTTGGTGAAAAAATTTATATTTCAGATGCAGATCTGTCTACATCCAGACTGGATAGTTTTTTTAATGAGAAACAGCAGGAAGCATTATAAAGATGCAATAAGACCATTATTTTAAGACCGAAACCTTACTGGCGCGAATTGGTTGACGGTTTACGATTTGCAGTTTTGGTACTGTAAAAGCAGGCCATTAATTTAAAACCTTCATCTTTAAAACTCGGCAGCAGTAATGAATCATTGAGCAAAATTTCTTCCACAGTAACTATTGGCCTAGTTGCTAATCCGTTTTCGGCACGGGACATTCGCCGTGTGAAATATTGTGATGAGAGTGTTGTCAGCAATAAGTGCTTGTGGCGTGAAGCGGGTTCTGATGATGCCGGAAAACGGAGGAATCCGTAGTTTTCTCAAGCGAGACTTGCAACGTGAACAACAACTGGGAGATAATTGCTTTGCTGAACTTGAAATGACAAACACTCCAATTAATGGAACTGTTGAGGATACCTTTGCAGCAACAAAAGCCATGGTCGATTCCGGAGTCAAAACCATTGTCGTACTTGGAGGTGACGGCACTCATCGAGCTGTCGCTAAAGTCTGTGGGCAAGTGCCGATTGCCGGAATTTCTACAGGCACCAACAACGCTTTTCCTGAACATCGCGAGCCGACAATTACTGGACTGGCTGTAGGATTGGTTGCCACAGGACGTATTCCGGAAAGTGTTGCGTTTACGTTGAACAAATTGTTGTGCGTTAAGATCAATGATGGAGAACGCAGCGACATTGCCTTGGTGGACGTTGTGGTTTCGACGGAACGCTATATTGGGGCGCGTGCGCTTTGGCGTACAAACAATTTACGTGAAATCTTTGTGACCTTCGCTGATCCGGAAGTAATTGGAATGTCGGCGATTGCCGGTCTGCTGG
>LWDU01039623.1_pt1 | contig 12899 bp, 12 predicted proteins | sample 727161 | NCBI WGS metagenome assembly LWDU01 (sample SAMN04566230, study PRJNA314399) | hydrothermal vent metagenome | isolation source: deep sea hydrothermal plume seawater | place: Mexico: Gulf of California, Guaymas Basin | collected 2004-07-11 | reverse complement strand
ACATGCGCGGCGGTTGCCGCATCCAGAATTTTCGCACACTCAACCCCGGCTCCCGCCAGCCAGCCCGTCAGCATCTGTCCCCACGCGTCGTCGCCGATATTGCTATTGAGCACCACCCGTTGACCCAAGTGTCCCAACACATACGCCGGGGCCGCACCGCAGCCGCCCAATGCGGCTTCGATTGGGCGCGGCAGCAATTGCACATTGGCTCCCCAGGCATCTTCGGCGGGCACATCGAGTGCCGACACATCGCGCACGAGCATATCGAGCGCCGCATTGCCCGCGACATGGACCAAGCCTGAGACAACAGCCACTAGGCGGGCTCCACCAACAGAATCTCATCACCGACCCTGAACCGGCCTTGCTGCTCTACTTCCGCGCAAACACCGCCGCGCATTTCGGGTGCGAGCGCCTGCTGCAACCCCTGGAATTTATCATCCATCTTCTGGCATGGCTCGGTCTCGCCCCAAACCTTCAATACCACCTCGCCGACCTGCAAACGCCGGCCAACCGCCGCTTGCAGATCCACGCCACTGACCAGCAAATTCGCCCGCCGGGTCACCGGCGACAGATCAATGCCCAGGCCCGCGATGGTATCCGCCCAAACCTCGCTCGACAATAGTGTCACCGACCGCCGCCGGGAGCGCCGGCGATCACCTGTCAGACCACTTTCAGCAAGCGCTTCACAGACTTCCAACTCTTTGCAGGGCGCGTCTTTTTCTGGGTAGATATAAATTTTGTTCAGAATAGCCGTAGACATTAAATCCTCCACATCGGTTGCCCGTCTATAGTTTGAGCATCGCGTGGCCACAGATATCGATCACTGGATCGTAAACCGGCCCGTAGGGCGGTGCGTAGGCCAGGTCGAGATCGTAGATCTCGTCGATGCTCATGCGATTAAATAGCGCGGTGGCAAAGACGTCGATCCGCCCGGCCACCCCTTCCCGCGACAGAATCTGCGCCCCGAGCAAACGCCGGGTAGTGCGGTCGACCACAATCCGCGACCACAATGGCTCGGCCCCCGGATAATAACTAGCTCGCGTCCGACTCTGGCGGGTAAAGACGGCGGCTGAAAAACCGGCCCGCTCAGCTTCCAGCAACGTCAGCCCCGTCTGCGCAGCCGTAAAATCGAACACTTTGGCGATGAGGGTTCCCGCCGTGCCGCGAAAGCGCTGGGAGGACGTTTTTCCCGCGCTCTGCACACCGACATTGTCACCAGCAACGCGACCGGTGCGATTGGCCGTCAGCGCCAAGGGAGCATAGACCGGCTCGCCGGTGACCACGTGTTTTACTTCGATGCAATCGCCCGCAGCCCAGATGCCGACCACATCGGTCTTCATGCGATCATTGACGGCAATAGCCCCGCTCTGCCCTAGAGCGATACCCGCCGAACGCGCTAATTCAACCCCGGGTTCGAGCCCCGTAGCCAAAAGCACTAGCTCAGCGGCATAACGACCTTTATTCGTCGCCACCGCGGCGACCTGGCCATTGCTACCTTCAATGCCCTCGACTTGCTCACCGGCAATCAGTTCGGCCCCATGCCGTGACAATTCGTCGAACAATGGCTGTGCGAAAGGGGGTTCGAAGCCGTTGAGTACGCGCTCAGTGCGGGTAAGCAGTTGCACCTGCACCCCGCGCTTGACCAAAGCCTCGGCCAGTTCGAGGCCGATAAAACCAGCACCGACGATAACCGCCCGCCGCACTTGCCCGCGGTCGAGCATTTCGCGCAATGCAATCCCGTCGCTCAAATTGCGCAGCGTATACACCCCGGCCAAATCCGCGCCAGGCAAAGCGGGCACTACCGCCTTGCCACCGGTCGCCAGTACTAGATAATCGAAGCGTTCGGAAAAAGACTGCCCGGCAGCCGTTTCGCCAACGATCACCCGCGCCCCTGCACGCACTTCCTTGACCTCGTGCCCGCAACGCACCTCGATACCGCGTGCGGCGAATTCCTCCGGACGCAGAGCGAGCAGGTCTTGCGCGCTGGCGATTTCGCCGGCGATATAATAGGGCATCCCGCAAGCCCCGTAGGAGGCGTAGTCGCCTTTTTCGAGTACCAGCACTTCGAGCCTCGGATCGGCGCGCCGCATTTGGCTCGCCGCGCTCATGCCAGCAGCATCTCCCCCGACAACTACTGCCCGGCGACCGCTCATGCCGGACAGACCAACTCCTTGATCAAGAGGTCCGCATTGCCCGAGTAGTCGACCGGGCATTCTACTAAATGTACTCCCTTGGCGTTGAGGCAGCTTTCGAGTGTCGCAAGCAACTCTTCGGTCGAGCCAATGCGATGCCCATGGGCGCCGTAGCTTTCGGCGTATTTGACGAAGTCGGGGTTGCCATAGTCTAAGCCCCAATTGTCAAAACCCATATCGGCCTGCTTCCACTTGATCATCCCATAACCGTCATCCCTAAGCACCAAAACCACCAGATCCATGCCCAGCCGCACCGCCGTTTCCAACTCCTGCGAGTTCATCATAAAACCACCGTCGCCGCAGATGGCCATGACCTTTTTGTCGGGTGCAACTAGTTTCGCGGCCATCGCCGAGGGCAAACCCGCCCCCATTGTCGCCAAGGCATTGTCCAATAAAACGGTGTTTGGTTCATGCGCGCGATAATTAAGTGCGAACCAAATTTTATAGACCCCGTTATCTAGACAGATAATGCCGTCATCCGGCATCGTCCGACGCACATCGGCGACCAGGCGCTGTGGCACGACCGGAAAGCTAGGTTCATCAATACCGGTATCGCGAATTTCGTCGATCCACTCCTTAACCTTCATATAATAGCTGAAGTCCCAGTTCGGTTGCTTGTCAATGCGCAACAACAACTGCCAAATGCTATTGCCGATATCACCGATGATCTCCAACTGCGGATAATAAACGGGGTCAACTGAGGCGGACGAGAAGTTGATATGAATGACCTGCAACTCGTCACCGACCATAAAGAAGGGCGGTTTTTCAACGACATCGTGACCAACATTGATGATCAAGTCAGCACGGCCTACGGCGCAGTGCAGCGGATCTTTTGCCGATAGGGCGGCATTGCCCAAAAAAAGTGGATGTCGTTCGTCGACGACCCCCTTACCCATCTGGGTAGTAAAGAAGGGAATGCCCGTATCGCGAATAAAGTTGAACAGCATTTTGGAGGTGCGCTTGCGGTTGGCCGCCGCACCGATAAGCAGCAGCGGTCTTTCAGCCTTCTCAATCATCTGTGCAGCCTGGGCAATGGCTTTTTCCTCAGGCACCGGCCGGCGCACTCTATTCTTGGGGAAAAGCTGTAACTCCGTATCTTCGCGGGCGATATCCTCGGGCAGTTCCAAATGCACGGCACCGGGCCGCTCCTCTTCTGCCAGGCGGAAGGCCTCGCGGACCTTGGAGGAGACATTATCGCCGCTAACGATCTGTTGCGTATACTTCGTCAGGGGCTTCATCATTTCGACGATATCGACGATCTGAAATTGCCCCTGCTTGCTCGACTTAATCGGTTTCTGACCAGTAAGCATCATCATCGGCATCGCCCCGAGTTGCGCATAGGCCGCCGCGGTGACAAAGTTGGTAGCACCCGGCCCCAATGTCGCCATGCAAACACCAGTCTTGCCGGTGAGACGACCATAAGTCGCGGCCATAAAACCCGCCGCCTGTTCGTGGCGGTTAAGGATCAGCTTGATCTGCTTAGAAGTGCGCAGCGATTCGAGTAGGTCCAGATTCTCTTCACCTGGGATGCCGAAGATAAACTCGACACCTTCGTGTTCAAGGGCTTTAACGAAGATATCAGACGCTTTCATACAGCATCCTTTCACATAAAGAGAAAACGGGAAAGCGCCGCGCCAGACAGGGCCTACGGCGCTCGTTTAGCAAGTATAGCCAAAGGGCGTACATCGCCAAAATAGAAAGCTGGGCTCCTGCTCATACTTCAGCGAGGCCCAAATCCTCATACAACACTGAAAGCAAATCTAGAAAACGCCGATGGTGAACCGCTCGGCCAGGCATGCCATTAACCGCCAAGGCTACAATCAACGCAAACTCCGGGTCGGCAAAGGCGGTCGATGATTGGTGCCCGCCGTGGCCAAAGGTCCGTGCCGAAGCATGGCGACCATATCCGTAGGGTACGGTTTCCAAGCCATAAGCGCCAGAATTGACGATAAAACCCAACCCCCAATCGACGAGATGGCCGAAGGTGTGGTCGTAAAGACCCGTCCGATGGCGGGCGACGAGGGCCTCGACCGTTTGCGGCAGGAGCAAGCGCCGACCGGCCACTTGGCCGCCGTCCAATAACATCGAGTAGAACCGGGCCAAGTCCCGTATGGGTCCTCGGCTACTCGCGCCCGGCAATAATCTGCTGGCCCCCGACTCCCCGCACCAAAATTCCAACATAGCGGATTTTGCGCCCTCCGTATCAAACATCGGCGCCAAGCGATCCCCATAGGCACGAAAACGATCCTGAGAGAGCGTGAACCACGTATCGTCCATACCCAATGGAACCGCGATCTCTTCGCGTGCGTACTGATCAAAAGGCCTGCCGTCAATCCGGCGAATCACTTCGCCCAACACATACCAGCCCGAGGCTATGTGATAACCCGCCTTGCCCCCCGGCAACCAGGCCCGCTCCGGTTTCGCGGCGCATACCCGGGCGATATTTTCTTGCCAGGGCTCATCGCTCCAATCGAGGTCCACCCGCGAGCGGAACCCTCCGGTATGCGTCAGTACATGGCGCAGGGTAATAGCCTGCTTGCCGTGTTGCGCAAATTCGGGAATATACAAGGCGACTGGATCGTCCAAAGCACACAAACCACGTTCCCACAACTGTGCCAACGCCACGGCGGCAATGGGTTTGCCGGCCGAAAACCAGTGTACCAAGTGCTCGGTCGTCATGGCCACGCCCGGCCGGGCTTCCCCCAAGGCCGTATGTAAGATCTCCCGTCCATCGCGGATAACGCAGATTTGCGCGCCTAAGTGGTGCCTTTGTTCGACCCCCTCCGCCAGCAGCGCCGTCACTCTTTCGCTCAAGCTCCCAACTCCGGCAATTCCGCGCCCACCCGCCCTCCGCATTCAAGGACCTGCGCCCAGGTCTCGTCTTCGACAAAAACGCCGTCCCGACGGCGGTCGCGCTCGCGTTCCTCCAGTTCACCAGGCAACAGGATATCGGCAAAGCCATCGGCCTTGGGCGTCGCTTTCAAATATTCGACATACGCTTTGATCTGGCTTTTGTACTCTGCCAGGGGTTGAAAGCGCGCAATATCGACTACCAACAAAAAATTGCCATTGCCATTGCGCACGTTTTTACCCCGCGCGCAACCCGCCCCGCTCAACGCCCCACCTAAAAGCTCGACGACCACACCTAAACCGTAGCCCTTATGCCCCATTGAACCGCCGAAAGGCAATAGGCTCCCGCGCGGGTCACCGTAAAAATCCTCAGGGTCCGTCGAAGCAGCCCCCTCAGCATCGACAATCCACCCGGCAGGCGCCGGCTCACCGCGATTGCGCTTGATCCGCACCTTGCCCTCCGCCACAACGCTAGTCGTCATATCCAACACTAGCGACCCGCCCTCCGCACCCGGGAAACCCGCCGCCAGTGGGTTGGTGCCCAAGCGCCCAGCCTTACCTCCCCAGGGCGCCACAATCGAACCGCCACCATGCGAGTTGGTGCAGAGCAAGCCGATCATCTCCGCTTCGGCGACTCGTTGCATATAACTGCCCAAGCGACCGATGTGATTCGCGTTCTTGACCGTCACCGCGGCGACCCCATAACGACCGGCCCGTTCAAGCGCCCATTCGACGGCGTGATTCATCACGACCTGGCCAAAGCCCCATTGGCCGTCCAAGACGGCAGAGACCGCCGTCTCGCGCGTGACGGCAACCGACGCTCCGGGGTCGATATCGCCTTTTTCGATCGTCGCGACATATTGTGGGATGCGAATGACGCCATGCGAATCGTGGCCAACGGCATTGGCGTCGGCTAAGAGGCCAGCCACCACATCGGCCGCCGCCGGCATAGCGCCAGCGGCGGTAAATACTGCTGCGCCGACCCGGCGCAAATAATCGAGCGAAAATACGGGCATATTATACCGATACTGAGTATTATGGGTTCAATACTTGGTGAATCTGATTGAGCAATTCGTCTACCATAAAGGGTTTTTACAAGACGCTTGCAACACCTTCGTATTCGTCGACATTGGTCAGATAACCCGTAAAGAGAATAACCGGGGCATCCACCTTCGCACGGCGTAGCGCAGCGAGGACTTCGGGGCGGATATCACGGGCATCGACAAAGCGAGCAAGACGAGATTCACTTGCTCGCGAGTCGCCAATTCCGCGGCGTCCACCCCTTCGATTACAAAGACCCGGTAGCCATTGCGCTCGAGTAATTTGTACGTCGACTCCCGCACCACCACTTCGTCATCAACGATCAGGATCTTCCCGCCACCCTTTGACTACCTTAGGCTCTCGCCCGCAGTCGCTAAGACGACAGCTTCTTGATCTAATAGCAAGTACGCCGCAAAGGTCCTTGCGACGCCTTTCTCGCATTCGATCCGACCGCGATGCTGTGCACGATGCCATATACTGTCGACAAACCCAGACCGATCTCCTGATCGAGGGGCTTGGTCCGAAGAAAGGGATTGAAGATCTGCTCACACCTCCATCCATTCCCGCGCCATTATCCTCGACCTCAATACGGGTACAAAGCATGGCCCCATCAGCGCCATCCACCTGCTGGTCAGCCACGGTGTTTTTCTCGTAAGTGCCCATAGGCCGTGTTACCTTTCGCGCGCTAGTTCCACAAGCAGGGCACGCGCCTCATCTTCGGATAATTTCGCCCGCCGCCGAGCCTTGTCGAGCAACGTTTCCGACAACGAGACCTTCCCATCAGCATAAACTTCCAACATCTGGCGGCAGAGGGCCTGCACCATTCGCAGGGCCTTGTCGCCGTCCACACCAGCCGCTGTCGCCGCCGCCGCAACCTGAGGCCGCAATCGCCCCTCCTCGTTGGCAAGATCTGCAATCGCGTCAGTAAGTAACGCTTGCAAGAAACCCTGCGCCTGCGCTCGCCAAACACCGGCGTATTCGGCGATATCCATCACCAAACCGTCGGTGCGGCTGTTGACATTCTCGGCCGTCAACCGCTTGAGCGTAAAGATCAAGCGATAGTAGAGCGAATCGACCTGGGGACTGGAGATATTCCGGTCGTTATTGAGCGCCTGGACCCAAGCCGGCGCTGCGGTCGCCTCGGCCTCCCTGGCAAGGAGACGGCGGTTCAACTGTGAAGTAATTGTAGATATCGATGAAGATTGCGCGTTCCCCGCCCCCGGCACCTCCACTGCAACCGATGACTCTGCAGACTCGTCCATGGCAACCGCAGCAGAGGCACCTGCCGCAACACTGGCCTGATCAGCCGTGGCGGGCACCTCTTGTTTGGCTACAGCTTCGAGTACCACCGGTGCGACTTTTACTTTTGGTACAATAATCTCGCGGGACATCTTCGCGATCTCCTCTTCAACCACCAGTGCCTTTGGCCGCTCCTTCAAACCGGGCGGCCGCCCTTTGAGCTGCACTTTGCCCTGCCACCAGATCCATTTGTTGGCCTCTTTCACTTTTTTGCGGATCTCCTGTCCGGGCAGATCCGAATCGGGCAGCAGAAAAAGCGCATCGAGTATCATATCGGGTTGCGGATAAAAATCCAACCAGGCCCAGGGAATAGCCACTTCATAGGTGTAGAGGTGGTCCCGCATCGCCCCACCCACCTCAACCGGCACCCACTCCGAGGTCTTGCCGCGCTGACTGCCCCCCCAGAAATAGGGTGTACCTTCGGCCGGGCTCAGCCAAAGATTATGCCCTAACGGTCGCTCTGGCCCACGCAGGAAGATCTTCAGGTGATCGTAATAGAACATCCTGTCCTTGGGCTGGCCCGAAGGACCCTTCCACTCGTTCTTACCGGGGTCGACCCGGCCAACGTCAATGATATCATCGACGACGGCGACCGCGACATAGATATAATCGGCGTCCCACATCAGATAGATATCGGCCTCGTGATCCTCGTCGCTGGTGAACACCCCGCGGACACCGACCCGATCGCCACCGGCGACAACCGCGATCCGCTCTGAAGCCCCCCACTCAACTAAGACCCCATCGAGTTGTGGTTTACTGGCCACCATCAGAACCGCGATCGGTTCCCCGCCAACTGCTCCCACCGCGAAAAGGCATAGACTGACAACAAGGACTCGGCGCATAAAGGTCTTTCTCTTCGATCTGTATGGCTATAGACCAAGAATTTGGCCATAGATATTAAAACTGAATGGGCCCTGCTGGTCTACCCTTCCGCAAAACGCAAAAGCCAGCCATCGTATAGGACCTGCTATATCCCCGGCCAAACATTGAGCACCCGTTCTTCGAGTTTTTGACAATCGACTACCTGCATCAACCGTCCTGACGCAAGGCCGAGACCGCCCATGCCGCATCCGGATCCGTCAAAGCAACGGAATTAATCCCGCCCAGCACAAAGGACTGCAAATCTTCGTATCCGGCTTGCCGCTCTATATCAGGATAGACCCAATCGTGCAGATAATACACCCCGCGTATACTGGCCTGGAGGATCTCCTTGGTACAGCCAAAGCAGGGGCGCATCGTCGAATACATAACGGCCCCTTCCGTCGCGATGCCGAATCGGGCCGCAGCCAAAAGCGCGTTTTGCTCGGCATGCACGCAGATGCACAAGTCATAATCCTTGCCCGACGCGTATTTTTCTCGGTGTGCGCAGCGATCGCAGCCCCCGTCGAGACAATTAACCATATTGTGCGGAGTGCCGTTATAACCGGTCGAAATTATGCGGTCGTTCTGCACCAAGATCGCCCCAACGCGATTGCCCGTGCAGTTGGCGCGCGCACGGACCGCCATCGCGATACGCATATAATACTCGTCCCAGTCAGGCCGGTTACGATTCACTTCCGTCCCCATCTATCTATCTCCCGTTAAAAAAAATCGCATCAGCCCCATGCCCTATCGGGCCACAGGAGTTAACAACCCGGCCTTAACCTCGGCCCAACCACGACGACCGTCACCGGCCCGCTTTTCTCGTTCCGCCCCGCCCCCGCCCAACTCGATATCGACTAAATGCTGGAAAACCTGTTCTCCAACCCCATCATGCAAGACTATTTTACTCTCGTAAATCGGCGTACTGATCAAGCGCACCCATTGGGGCCCCAGGGCCAGCGGGCGCAACGAAAAACGGGCAACCACCCCCTTGCCAGTCCGGCCGCGATCGGCCCCCGCCCCGCGCACAGCGGCATAGGGCAATATCACCATGCCCTCGGGTGCGCCGATCGATTCTGCCAAGTCCATGGCCTTATTGATAAATTCTACCGCGGGGGCCAATAGCGGCCCTTGCACATAAGGCCGATCAACCCCGAGCACCTCAAAGCCCCCTTCGGGCAACGCAACATAAAAACTGATACCACTCGCCATGGCGCCATCGAGTTGAGCAACGACGGAAATTTCAATCTCGCCAGACTCGCTCAAACCAGTCTGATGCAATGCGAGCGTCTGGGCCGATAGGACACCGGTAATCGACAGCGATAACAATATTTGTAGGATCATAGACTCAAGCTCCTAGATTGCACCGAACTCAATGCTCTTATATTGGAATATATAAAAGTGTAGGCAAGCGACGCGAAAACCAAATTCATTTTCGCATGGCCTTGTGTTGTATTTTACAAATCAATAAATATTGATGTTGGTATTTATTGATTTATACGCTGGCTTTCATAAATGCTTTGCGACCTATCGCTATAAATAACAGGGTCTTACCCATAACTAAAGCGAAGTCTTTGCGAAGCGAACTCTGCAGGGGGCGAATAATTATCTTAGACGGCGCCATTTCAAGGGTCGCCCGCGATAAAAATAGGGAATTGGCCCTGCGCAAAGCATCGCAAAACCCGTTATGGTGCCTTTAAGCAGTGTTTCGATCCTGCCACCAGCGCCGCCCCTGCACCGCAAGGGCGGCCAGTCCACCCGCCACTAGATACGTTAAGTTATACGTTGCGTGGACTACCGTCGCGCAAGCCAACGCCTCGGTCGGCGGCACAGCATAAAAAGTGGTGAGCGCTTCTTTGAAGAAGAAGTGGAAAGGCCCAATGCCGGCTGGCGTCGGCACAAAAAAAGATACCGCCGAGACCACCATCGTCAACAAAGCGGCCTCGACACCCAAGTCATATGCGACCGTCAGCCCCATCCCCCAATAGCCCACATAGATCAGCCCCGCATAGCTCAAGTGCAACAGCAACGAGACCCCGGCGATCGCGGCGTATTGCCGCGGCCGGCGCAGCGAATCCATCCCCTGCGCGACGGCCGCGATATGTGGCTCGACTAGCGCGCCGAGTCGTGGGGAGATCCGCCCAACGAGGCGCACAACCAGAGCAAAACGCCCGGCGGCAAATAGCGACATCAACAGCAAGAGCAGGGCCCCCGCGACGATCACCAGCGGTATCGACCACGCCAATTGCGGATAGACCGACATATGCTGTGGGGCGAGCAAGGTAAAGACGGATCCGGCCAGCAATGCCAATAGCAGTACGTCAAAAACCCGTTCGGCAGCGACCGACCCCAACAGCGGCCCGACCGCCGCGCGGTCTGACCAGCCGAGCAGGACCGCCCGCAAGATATCCCCGGATCGAGGTACTACGACATTGGCCGCATAACATATCGCCACCGCCAGGTACGTCACCACATAGCCGATATGGCCGGCAAAACTGCGCATCATCATCTGCCACCGCCAAGTGCGCAACCCGATCCGCACCAGCGTAATCGCCACGATAAAACCGACGCTCTGCGCGGCGACCTCTTGTACGGCCTGCCACAGCGCAGAAGATTCGACGCCGGCCAACGCCAGATAACCGAAGAGCAAGGTCAGACCGATACTAAAAATGTATTGAGCTATTTTTCTCATCTAGGCGATAACTGTCATGCTAAGTCCTCGGATTTGGGGCATCTATGGCCAATCCCTACATTAGCCTGCAACTAAACATCGATTCTATCCATACCATCTTCAAAATGGACGCAAATCTGCATTCTGACCAGTGAGGCCCGATTTATGCCCCGTCCCAATATCCTCTTGCTGCAATCCGACGAGCACTCCTACCGCTTTTTGTCCGCTCGCCTACGCGAAAAAGGCGGCGAGCCCTGCCACACCCCCACGCTCGACGGCCTGATCGCCGAGGGCGCGCATTTCGAGTCGGCCTATTGCCAGATGCCGCTATGCAGCCCGAGCCGTATCGCAATGCTCTCGGGCCGACACGCGCACCGCGCCGGCGCCTGGAACAACAATTCGATCCTACCCCCCGAAAACCCGACCTTCGCCACCCACCTCGGCGAGCACGGCTATGCCACTTGCAATGTCGGCAAATTACACCTGGGCGGCTCGCGGCAACTCGCCGGTTTTCAGCACCGACCCTACGGCGACTTCGGCGGTCCCTGCGCGCACCAATTTGACCCACTCGACCTCTACGAGGAGGAGGGCCCTCGCCCCGGCATGGATATGCGCTCGCGCACGCAAGACGCCGGCCTGAGCCAAATACCAGAGTCGATGCTGCAAGAACAGATCGTCGCCCGCGAATCCACTGCCTGGCTGCGCCAGCTACGCCACCAAAACCCAGACCAGCCCTGGCTGCTCTACGCTTCTTTTAGCCGTCCGCATTTTCCGCTGACCGCACCTAGCCGCCACCTCGACCGCTATTTGCCCGATGGTGTCACATCGCCTCGTGTACGGCGTGGGGGCGACAGCGCCGAGCATCCAATGACCCTCGGCGCGATCAAAGGTTTCCGCACCGCAGAAATCGACGAAGCCGAAATGATGAAGGCGCGCGCGGCCTACTTCGCCTGCGTCGATTTCCTCGACGAGATCCTCGGCGATTTCCTCGCGCAATTACAACGCGACGGGGCGCTCGAAAACACCGTGATCATCTACACTTCCGACCACGGCGAGCTGTGCGGTGAGCATGGTCTATTCTGGAAAAACACCTGGCACGAGGCTTCGACTAGAGTGCCGCTGATCATCTCGACGCCCGAACACCGCCGCGGCGAAATAGCGGCCAGCGAAATTATCACCCCCGCCAGCCTCGCCGATATCTACCCGACCCTCTGCGGTCTGTCCGGCACCCCCTTGGCCGACGGACTCGACGGCGTAGATCTCAGCCCTGCAGCGCGTGGATATTCTTGCCCAGCATTAGAAAACCGCCCCGGCGTTATCACCGAATCAGTTGTCCCGCGCTGGGGTGCAGGCACCGAGTTTCGCATGATCCGCGACGCGCGTTATAAATATGTAGCCTTCCGCGATTGCGATGACCTGGCCTTTGATCTGCAGGAGGACCCGGACGAGCAGGTCAATCTGGCGGATAAGGCACAAGATGATGTCGCGCGGGATCTGGCCGATCTGAAAGACGCCGTGCTTAAGGGCTTTAGCTTCGCCGAGGTAGAGGTCCGGCGCAAAGAGCAGGTCGCCGAACTCGCCGAGCGTTTTCCCGCCCACGTCGAATGCCGTACGCCGAATCAGATCCTGCGCGGCGACGGCAAACTAGTAGAAGCAGACGCGGCGCTCTACGAGGGGGAGATCGTCAGTTCACAACCGACCAAAGACTTTTCATGAGTATTATAAAATAGAAGGGAATATTTCACGACAAATCGCGATAGGTCTGACTATCTATACGTGATACCATAGACCTATTCTGCAAAGGAAATACGCGATGTCTATTCTACTCGCCCTCGCCTTCTTCGCCGTGCCGCTCTACGCCGATATTTACGACCGCCTCAACGAACTCCCCCGGCATTTGCGCTCAGGCGGCGTACCGCTCGACGGAATCCCGGCAATGAGCAACCCCCTACCCGTCACCCCCGCCAAAGCCCATTGCCTCACCG
>LWDU01033687.1_pt1 | contig 12904 bp, 12 predicted proteins | sample 727161 | NCBI WGS metagenome assembly LWDU01 (sample SAMN04566230, study PRJNA314399) | hydrothermal vent metagenome | isolation source: deep sea hydrothermal plume seawater | place: Mexico: Gulf of California, Guaymas Basin | collected 2004-07-11 | reverse complement strand
GCTGTTTCGTCCATTTCAAATTTTGCTCTAAATTTTTTGTTATTAATTATCATTTGATAAGCATAAATTCCGAAACCTAAAAAATGGACTATGAAAACGATTAAATAAATAATTCCATTAAATTTTTCTATCATAATATTTCTTTTCGTATTTATTTTAGTTGTTAATTTTAAGACCAGTATATTAAAATTTTATGAAAATTATAATTAATTTTACTACCATTTTTTCACTCTTTATGTATTGTTGGTTTTATTATGAAATTAGGATTTATTGGAACTGGTAATATTACCGTAGCAGTTGTAAATGGGATTTGTGGTTCTAAAATTGCGTTTAAAAAAATCTTAGTTTCTCCAAGAAATAAAAACAAAGCATTAAAATTAAGTAAAAAATTTAAAAAAGTTAATATAGCAAAAACTAACCAAGAAATTGTTGATAAATGTAATTGGATTTTTTTAGCAGTTACCCCAAAAGTTGGTGAACAAATAATACCTAAACTAAAGTTTAGATCCAATCGAACAATAGTTAGCTTTATATCTACAATTAAATTAGCTCAACTGAAAAAATTTATTAAAAAGAAAGTTAAAATTGTTAGAGCAATACCTCTGCCTCCTATTTCAATAGGGAAGGGACCAGTTCCTATTTGTCCACCAGACAAACAAGTAAAAAGTTTTTTTGATAAAATTGGCACAACTATCGAGATTAAAAGTGAAAAATCATCAAATAATTTTTGGTCTATGTCTGGTATGATGACTCCATTTTATGAAATGCTAAAGGTTCAAGCTGATTGGTTAGTGAAAAGAGGAATTAAGAGAGATAAGGCTCAAAAGTATATAACTTCTTTATTTATTGCATTATCTGAAGACTCAGCAATTAAATCAAAAAAACATTTAAAGTATTTGGTTGCAGAATCCCAAACTTCTGGAGGACTTAATGAACAAGGAGTGAAAGAGCTTAGAAAATCTGGTTATTACAAGTCTTTAGAAAAATCTCTAAATAGTATTCTCAAAAGATTAAATAAAGTATAATTTTCTATGTCGTCAGATCCAAATATTTTGCAAGTAGATAATCTTTCAAAATACTTTGGAGGTCTTGCGGCTGTTTCAGACTGTTCTTTAAAAATAAAAAAAGGTTCTATTACAGGAATTATCGGACCTAACGGATCAGGTAAAACAACATTATTCAATTTAATTGCTGGAAATTTAAAATCATCCAAAGGTACAGTTTTATTTAATGACGAAGATATTACTGATGTACCTTCTTATGAATTATTTTCAAAAGGCGTCCTAAGAACTTTTCAAATTGCACATGAATTTACAAATCTTACAGTTTTAGAAAACCTAATGATGGTTCCAGGAAACCAGTCTGGTGAAAATTTAGTTAATGCATTATTCAAGCCAAATCTTGTTAAAGAAGAAGAAATTAAAGTTAAAAAAAAAGCTTTAGAGGTAATTGACTTTTTAAATTTAAAACATCTTTCAAATGAACTTGCAGGAAATTTATCTGGGGGACAAAAAAAACTATTAGAGCTAGGTAGAACCATGATGGTTGATGCTAAATTGGTTTTGTTAGATGAGGTTGGCGCAGGAGTTAATCGAACTCTTTTAAAAGATATTGGGAGCGCAATATTGAGATTAAATAAAGAACAAGGATACACTTTCTGTATGATTGAGCATGACATGGAATTTATTAGTCGGTTGTGCAACCCGGTAATTGTAATGGCTGAAGGATCTGTTTTATTTGAAGGCACCCCTGATGAAGTTAAAAAAGATGAGAAAGTTATCGAAAGTTATTTAGGTAGAGGATCTAAATTAAAGGATGAAAATTAATGGCATTTTTTGAAGGAGTAAAAATGACAGGAGGTTACGGTGGTGGCCCTGATATAATTTCTTCTTGTTCAGTAAATGTTAATCAGGGTGAAATAGTTTCTATACTTGGACCGAACGGGGCTGGAAAATCTACAGCCATGAAAGCCATGTTGGGATTATTAAATCTTAAATCAGGGAAAGTTATTATAGATGGTAAAGATATTTCACATTTAAGTCCACAGGATAGAGTTAAAGAGGGAATATCATTTGTTCCACAAACTAAAAACGTATTTGCTGGATTAAGTGTTGAGGAAAATCTAGAGATGGGTGCTTTTTTAAGAGACGAAAGTTTTCAAGAAATAATTAATGAAATTTATGAATTGTTTCCTATTTTAAAAGAAAAAAAATCTCAGCTTGTTGGTGAGTTGTCCGGCGGACAAAGACAGCAAGTAGCATTGGGAAGAGCATTAATGATAAAACCATCTGTTTTAATGCTTGATGAACCTACAGCTGGAGTTTCACCAATTGTTATGGATGAGTTGTTTGATCATATTTTGAAAGTAAAAAAAACAAACGTTGCTATTTTAATGGTTGAACAAAATGCAAAACAAGCACTAAGTATATCAGACAGAGGATACGTATTAGTCACAGGAGAGAATAAATATTCGGGCACAGGAAACGAATTATTAAATGACCAAAGAGTAAGAAGCTCTTTTTTAGGAGGTTAATATGGATTTTTTAAATTCTATAGTTTTACTTTTAAATTATATATTTGTGCCTGCTTTATCCTATGGGTCCCAATTAGCGTTAGGCGCCATTTTTGTTTCTTTAATTTATGGCATTTTGAGATTTGCATATTTTACGGCTGGGGATCTTATGTCGTTTGGAACTATGTTTACAATTTTGTTTACATGGTATTTTCAATCTCTTGGAATTAGTTTAGGTGTTCTTCCCACTGCATTACTTGCTATTCCTTTCGGGGTTATTATTACAATATTATACGTTCTTGCTAAGGATAAATTGGTTTTCAGTTATTATCGCGCGAAAAAAAGTCCACCTGTGATGCTTGCAATGGTGAGTATAGGAACAATGTTTGTTACTCAAGCAATTGTAAGAATAGTTATTGGACCTTTTGATAGAAGATTTTTTGATGGAGAAAAGTTTATTTTAAAAGCAAATGAATTTAAAGAAATGACAGGTTTGAATGAAGGATTAACGATCAAATCAACACAGGTAATTACATTGTTAGTTACAATTATTGTTGTTTCTATTTTATTTTGGTTTTTAAATAAAACAAAAACTGGAAAAAGTATGCGCGCTTATTCAGATAATGAAGATTTAGCACTTTTATCTGGAATAGATCCTAAAAAGGTAGTCATGATTACTTGGGTCATTGCTGCAATTTTAGCAACAATTGGTGGAACTCTTTATGGTTTAGATAAAAGTTTTAAACCATTCACCTATTTTAATAATATGCTTCCAATATTTGCAGCAGCAATTGTTGGGGGTATTGGAAATCCTTTTGGAGCTTTCCTAGGTGGATATGTTATCGCTTTTTCAGAAATACTTATAACCTATGCATATAAAAAATTTTTTATTTATATTCTTCCAGAAAGTTTAGAACCTGACAGTTTATTGCAGTTGCTATCAACCGATTATAAGTTTGCAGTTTCTTTTTCAATTTTAGTAATTGTTTTGTTATTTAGGCCTTCGGGTATTTTTAAAGGTAAAATAATATGAAGCAATATTCAGATGTTATTAGTGCATATGCAATAATGCTAGGACTTATAATGCTAGTAGGTTTTTTGCAGTCCTGGAGTATGGCTTTGTCAATTTTGTGTTTTTGTTTAATTTCAGCAGTTATGACAATGGGAGCTAATATCCAATGGGGGTACGCAGGGTTAATTAATTTTGGAATTATGGGATACACCGCATTAGGTGGTCTTGCAGCTGTTTTAGTTTCAGTTCCCCCAGTTAAGGAAGCCTGGCAAGTTGGAGGATTATCAATGGTTATATGTGCATTAATAATTGCTTTTATAGTATTTATTGTTCGTTTTATTCTTAAAAAATATAAAAAATCTAACAACAGAAATTACATAATTGCTTTTGTTATCATAGTAGGTTTAGTTTTTTTAAGACTAATATCTGGTCCAGCAATTCATTCAATAGAAGCTGTTAGTCCAGCAACTACTGGTTTTTTAGGAGGCATGGGACTACCAATTGTTTTTTCTTGGATCGTTGGAGCTTTTTTTGCTGGAGGTTTGGCTTATGTAATAGGCAAAATTGCTCTAGGATTAAGAGCAGACTATCTAGCAATAGCAACGTTATTAATTTCCGAAATAGTAATAGCCGTAATAAAACACGAAGACTGGTTAGCTCGAGGAGTTAAAAATGTTATTGGGTTAAAAAGACCAGTGCCTTATGAAATCGAACTTCAAACCACACAATGGTTTATTAATTTAGTTGAAAAATTTAATCAGGGTGCTCTAAATTTAGTCACTGATTTTTTGGAAAGAGAACAGCTTTTAAAACAGTTAGTTATTGATGGGTCAACTGTTTTTGTCAAATTATGTTATGTGGGACTTTTTTCAATTGTAGTAATAATTTTATTAATTTTTACACAAAAAGCTCTTTACTCTCCTTGGGGAAGAATGATGAGAGCAATTCGAGATAACGATGAAGCTGCAAATGCCATGGGAAAAAATGTAGTTAAACAACATCTTTTAATTTTTGTTCTTGGTTCGGCCGTGGTGGGAATAGCAGGAGCAATGATGGTTACATATGATGGTCTATTCACACCAGGCAGTTACCGGCCAATGAGATATACTTTTTTAATCTGGGTAATGGTAATAGTTGGGGGTAGTGGGAATAATTTTGGTGCAATCTTAGGAGGTTTTGTCGTTTGGTTTCTATGGATTGAAGCAGCTCCAGCCTCCTTGTTTTTAATCAATTTATTTACAAGTGGTTTAGAGGAAACAAATACTTTAAAACTACATTTGATAAATACCATTCCTTATTTCAGATTATTAGTAATGGGAATAGCCCTATTATTAGTTATGAGGTATAGACCCAAAGGTATTTTGCCGGAGAAAATTAAGCATATCTAGATTATAGTAAATCATTCCAGTTCTATTGTACTAGGAGGTTTTGACGTAATATCATAAACCACTCTGTTAACACCTTTAACTGAATTCACAATTTTATTTGATATTTTTTGCAAGAATGTTTTATCGAAGTTAAAAAAATCTGCAGTCATTCCATCCTCAGATGTTACAGCTCTTAAAAGACAAGTATATTCATAAGTTCTGCTGTCACCCATAACGCCGACTGTTTTTACTGGAAGCAAAGCGGCGTATGCCTGCCAAATTTTATTATAATAATTTGATTTTTTTAATTCATTCATAAATATAAAATCAGCCTCTTGAAGAATTTCCACTTTTTGTTTTGTTACTTCTCCAGGAATTCTTATTGCCAAACCAGGACCTGGAAAAGGGTGTCTATAAAGAATATTTTTTGACAAAGACAATTCTAAACCAAGTTTTCTAACCTCATCTTTAAATAATTCTTTTAAAGGCTCAATTAATTGGAATTCCATTTTTTTAGGTAGACCCCCAACATTATGATGTGATTTTATTTTTGAAGAAGGACTTCCTGTAACTGTTTTACTTTCAATTATATCAGGGTAAAGAGTTCCTTGAGCTAAAAATTTAGCTTTAATAATTTTTTTAGAATATTTTTCAAACAAGTGAATGAAAAGTTTTCCAATAATTTTTCTCTTCTTTTCAGGATTTGTGACACCTTTTAATTTTTTTAAAAATATTTTTGAAGCATTGATATAAATAAATTTAATTTTAAATTTTTTTTTAAAAGTTCTTATAACTTCGTCAGCCTCATTTTTCCTAAGTAAGCCAGTATTCACAAAAATACAGATAAGATTCTTGTTGATAGCTTTTTTTAACAATAAAGCTACTACACTACTGTCCACACCTCCTGATAAAGCGCATATTACTTTATCGTTTTTTACTTCTTCTTTTATCTTTGTAATTAGTAATGTAGCTTGATTTTTTGGATTCCAAAATCTTCTAATTTTGCAGATATCAAATAAAAAATTTTTAATTAAAATTTTGCCACTTGTTGTATGACTCACCTCTGGATGAAACTGTATTCCATAATATTTTTTATTTTCATTAGCAATAATTGCAAATTTTGAGTTTGAGCTAGAAGCAATTTTTTTAAAACCTTTTGGCATAACACTTACGATATCCTGGTGACTCATCCAAACAGAATTTGTTTTTCTTATAAAAAATTTTTTAGTGATAGGACTTTTGATAAAACTTTTTATATTAGATCTTCCAAACTCTCTCTTTTTTGAAGTCGTAATCTTTCCACCAAGCTTTTTAGATAAAATTTGATGACCATAGCAAATACCTAATATTGGTATTTTTAAATTTATGATTGCAGAATTTAATTTAGGTGTTTTTTTATTTGTAGCTGTTAAAGGACCGCCCGATAATATTATTCCTTTTATTGTTTTATTTTTTCTTAAGTTTTTGGCTTTTGAAAAATTAATTATTTCTGAGTAAGCGCCTAACTCTCTAACTTTTCTTGCTATAAGTTGTGTAAACTGCGACCCATAATCAATAATTATTATCTTTTCTCTGGTCATTATTTTTTGATTTGATCAACATTATGAACCATACTTTCATAAAAACCAGCCTTAGTAATTTTTACGAACTCACACTTCTTTTGTAAATCTTTAATTGTTTTTGATCCCATATAGCCCATTGAGGATTTTAATCCACCAATTAATTGATAAATAATTTTATCTACAGGACCTTTGAATTGAACAATGCCTTCAACACCTTCAGCGACATATTTAGAAATATTTTTATTTTTTTTTTGAAAATACCTGTCAGCTGAGCCAACTGACATAGCTCCTATAGATCCCATTCCTCTAAAATTTTTATATAATTTACCTTTGTGTTTAAATACCCTACCTGGACTTTCTGTTGTACCTGAGAAAAGTGAACCTATCATAATTGCATCTGCTCCCGCCGCTAATGCTTTTGAAATATCACCAGAAAATTTTATACCTCCATCAGAAATAATTTTAGTTTTATAATTTTTAAGTGCTTTTTTAACGTCCAAAACCGCACTTAGTTGGGGAACACCTATACCTGTAACAAGTCGTGTTGTGCAAATAGACCCAGGTCCTATTCCCACTTTAACTATGTCCACCCCTGAGTCCGCTAGGAATTTTGCTGCCTTGCCTGTTGCTATATTTCCGGCACAAATAATACTATTCTTTGAAATTTTTTTTATTGTATTTATTGTATTTAAAACTTTTTTAGTATGACCATGGGCTGTATCTACTACAATTAAATCAACTTTAGCTTCTAATAATTTGTAAATTCTATCTATATCTTTCTCACTAGTTCCAATAGCAGCACCCACAATCATATTATTCTTTTTAACTTTTTTAACTTCTTCTGCCTGTTTTTTAGAAGTTAAATTTTTATGAATAATTCCTAAACCTCCTGATTTTGCTATTGCTGTAGCCATTTTAGATTCAGTTACTGTATCCATAGCAGAAGATATTAAAGGTATATTTAACTTAAGATTTTTATTTAATTCAGTTTTCGTAACTGTTTCGTAAGGAAGTACAGAAGAGTATTGAGGGACAAGCGTTACGTCATCGAATGTTAATGCTTCTTTTATGACTCCCATATTTAACTATAAGCATTTTTTTATGAAAGAAAAGTATAGTATTTTTTAGTTAGTAACCAAGTTTTTTATCAATTTGATTTACAAGCGTTTTGTTTTCAATAAATAATTTTAAATTTCTAACGAATAATTCAAGTGTTAATCTAACGTAGCTTTCACCATCGTCAGCAGAGACATGGGGTGTTATTACAAGATTAGGTGTATTCCAAAGTTTAGAATTAGGTTCAATGGGTTCTGGTTCAAAAACATCCAGTATAGCACCAGCCAATTCGTTTTTTGCTAGTTTTTCACACAAAGCGTCATAATCTATTGCAGATTGTCTTCCTATGTTAACGATTCCACATGTGGACTTAAGAAGATTTAAACGCTTTCGATTAATAAGGTCTTTTGTTTCAGGAGTTTCCGGAAGAGCCAAATAGAGAATATCTGCTTCTGGCAAAATATTATCAATTCTATCTATTGTATATATTTTCGAGCATCCATCGACACTTCCGCCTTTTTTATTTACTCCAATAATTTTAGCACCAAGAGGAGACAGTAATTTTATCATCGATCTACCAAGAGCGCCTGTTCCAATCACCAAAACTGTTTTTCCTGCAATAGGATTACTAAATAGAGATACAAATTTTTTATTTTTTTGGTTTGTTATAATTTTAGGTAGATGATTTTGAAGCATTAAAACACTCATAAGTCCATACTCGCCGGCTTTTTTTGAATGTATGCCGCTATTATTAGTTAACACTAACCCTTCACTCATCCAATCCAAAGGTATCAAATGATTAATTCCTGCAGAAATACAATGAATCCATTTTAAATTTGGAGAAATTTTTTTTAAATTTGAAGTTGTAAAATTCCACGCAAGCAAAATATCTGAGTTAGACATAGATGAATTAAAGTTATCTTCGTCCCAATCAATAAAAATTTCAACTTTTTCCTTGATTTGGGGAAATTTTTCAAAAGCCTTCTCAAAATGAGCATTTGTTATTGTAAAGACTTTTTCGCCTTCTTCATCTGTTGGAAATGAGCCAGGCGACCAATGATTATTTTTCACATGTATTTTAATTTTTTTATTTTTCAAAAAACTCCTTTCTCTTCCATGCTGGACAATTTACTAATGATATGTTTGTCACGATCCTTAATGGACATTTTTTCTGCATCAAACTGTAATTTCATAACAGCTGAACCGATTGATTTTATAAACTTACGATCATTAATATTTCTTTTCGGGGCCTTAAGCACAGTATCTTGCCCATTAGTTTTTATTATATCTCCTTTTTTTTGTTGAGGTTGAGGTGGCTCTTTACCCTCTTCTAGATTTTTAATTAATTTTCTTATCCGGCGTCTATAAATCATTATGCCATAATCAGTTGGCATTAAATGTTCGCCTTTGTGCGCACTAATCGCTCCCATTCCCTCGACAGCTTCTGCGTCTCCAGGTCTTTTTTGTTTTTCCTCCCAACTTCGATCCATTATTTCACCAGCCTCAATTTTTTCACATCCTTCTTTTGTGTTATATTCAATTGGATCGCCTCTTTCACCAAAATTTCCCCAAGCCAAAGCTAAACAGTGATTGTCATCAATTGGAACAACCCAACGTGTAAATGAGCTACGACCAAAATATCGAGCTTTAGTTCCATCTGCAGCAAAAGCGGATCCTGCTTGAGTAAAATTAGGTAAGATTAATTCATTAACTCTAACCCAAACAAAGTCATCTACTCTCCGCGTATTACATCCAAGATATTGGATGCCTCTTTCAAAAAATTCTATCTCCCCAACTTCTGCAAAACCTTTAGAAAATTGTATTCCTGAACTTTGTCCATGTAAAAAAGAAGTATGAACAGGATCCATAATTGCATCAAGCACCTGAATCCAATTACAATTATATTCTATTCGATAAGGTCTTCTAGTTATTCCTTGAATATCAAATGCATCATAGTGTGGGAATTCTGGTGCACTTTTAGGCGGACCCATGTAAGCGAATACTAAGCCATTAAATTCAATTACTGGATAAGCGCCAAGTTTAAACGTTTCCCTTAATTTAGCTGTTTGTTTTGAATCAGGGTCTTCTCCAGGTGTTTCAAGAATTTCACCGTCTGGCGAAAATAACCAACCATGATAACAACATCGAATACCTTTTTTTTCACATTTACCATAAACTAAAGATGCTCTTCTATGAGGACAATTCTTATGAACTAATCCAATTTTATTTTCTGTAGTTTTAAAAATAACTAAATCTTCATCAAGGATACGTATTTGTAGTGGAGTAGTGCTTACTTCTGCAGCTATAGCAACGGGATGCCAATACCTTCTCAAGTATTCTCCACCTGGGGTACCAGGGCCAGTTTGTGATATTGTTTCATCGCTTTTTGGCGGTTTTGATTGCTTATATCCTCTGAAGTTTTTCATTACTTTATTATTATTGATTAATCTAAAAATCGCAATTAGATTTGGATTAAATTTTAGAGGATGTAAAATGGTTAAAAACGGCAAGTCAATACATGGTCTACCCGCGAAATCTTACACAGATCAACAATTTTGGGAAAATGAATGTAATACTGTTTTATCTAATGGATGGTTATTTGTTGGATTTGTCCATGAATTATTAAAATCTGGAGACGTTTGCCCAATTTTAATTGCTGGCAAACCTATACTACTTATAAAAAATAATAAAAATGAAATTAATGCATTCCATAATGTTTGTAGTCATCGATGCCTTAAATTAATAAATGAAAAAAAAAATGTAGGAAAAATTATTCAATGCCCTTACCATTCTTGGACTTATGATTTAGATGGAAATTTAAAAGCCTCTCCTCATTTTGGTGGAACAAATAATCATAGACCGAAAGGATTTAATAACTCAGAACATGGACTTAAACCAATTCGTATTCATATTTGGTATGATTGGATTTTTATAAATCTGAATGGGAAAGCAAAAAAATTTGACGAATATGCAAAACCACTTATAAAAAAAATTAAAGATATTAACCTTAAAAAAATAAAAAAAGTTGCCACATTAGATTTTGGTAAAATTAATTCAAATTGGAAATTCCTTATAGAAAATTTTATTGAACCCTACCATGTTCAGTTTGTGCACAAAACAACAACTAAACAACCATTAAAAGATCATTACACAATTGTAGATGGGGTATGCTTGGGTAGTGGCGTAGACGTTAAAGAGGAAAATAAAGATAGTAATACTTTATCTGTAAGTTCTAGATATTTGTCTTTATTTCCTAATTTTATTATTGGAACTTATGTTCCTAATCAAATTGGAGTTTATTTGAATGTTCCTATAAGTCCAGGATTAACTTCTCAAAAAAGAATAATTTATACTACCGAAGGCAAAGATATGACAAAACAGGAAATTGATTCACAAAAAAAAATTTGGTGGAGTGTTCACAAAGAAGATCACGAGATATGTGAGAGATTACAAGAAGGGCGTTCATCTCCCGCCTCTATGCAGGGTGGACTTTTGTCCCCATACTGGGAAACAAGCGTTAGGGCATTTCAAAAACTTATAATAAGTTCAACTATGAAAGGAAAAAAAAATGCCCGAAGAAGCAAATAGAGACGGATATAGGTTGGCACATACAATGATGAGAGTAAGAGACTTGGAAACATCATTTAATTTTTATTGCAAAACTCTTGGCATGAAGATTTTAAGAAAAACAGATTACCCGGATGGTAAATTTACCAATGCATTTATAGGTTATGGTCTCGAAACAGAATCTCCTTGTTTAGAACTTACTCAAAATTGGGATCAAAAAGAAAATTACGATAAAGGTAATGGCTGGGGACATATATGTATAGAAACAAGAGATGTATATAAAGCTTGCGATGATCTTGCTAAACTAGGAGTAAAAATTACTCGAGCACCCGGCCCAATGAAACACGGAACTAGAGTGATTGCTTTTTGTGAAGATCCGGATGGGTACAAAGTAGAATTAAATGAACCAGTAAAAGTATAAATAGAAAGGAAATAGTAATGTCAAAAAAACCACAATTATATAAATTTAAAGATATCGAAAATAGGCTTCACACATTAGAGCCAGGAAAAAGTTATATCAAACCGTTTGTAACTAGCAAAGTTAGTAATACCATGTGCGGGGGGTTAAATTTTTTAAATAAAGTTTCCGTGCCATGGGATTTGACTTGTGACGAAATTATTTATTGCATGGAAGGAACTTTTCGTCTGGCTTGTGACGGACAATCTTACATTTGTAACCCAGGAGATGTTCTTTATATTCCGAAAGACAATCATATAGCGTACGAATGTGATGAAAAGTGTGTGATATTTTACGCAGCTTATCCTCATGATTGGAAACAAAAAGCGGGCATAACTTTTGTTCCAGGAATTGATCCTGAAGATATGCCTCCAGTAAAAAAATAATTATGACTAAAAATAATAAAATTTATTATGAATCTTTCGAAGAAGCGATCGAACGTAATAGAAAAAAAATACCTGAAATACATAAAAAATTAAAAACTGCAGGTGTAAAATATATATTATCAAGCTGGATAGATCTTCATGGAATTCCAAAAACTAAACCTGTTCCCATGAGTGATTTTGAACCTTTATGTTTGGGTAAAGGACCACAGTTTGCGGTTCATTCTATTTCTTTTGTTCCAGAACTTACCCCGGCAGATTCGGATCAGATAATGTTACCAGATCTAGATTCTGTTTATATTTGTCCATGGGATAAATCTACAGCCATTATTTTTGCAGACCTTTTCTGGGAAGGCAGACCATATAATGTTTGTCCTAGGCAAGCATTAAAACGTGAAGTGCAAAAAGCTCAGGATGCTGGTTATAAAGGGATGTGTGGTATTGAGCCAGAATTTATTGCCATGAAATATGATGAGGATGGAAAACCCATCAAAGCTATTGATAGTGATCCTGTTAAAGGAATAAGACCAAGGCGACAAGCTTTTGGTTATGATGTTGAACACTCATTAGACTCAATGCATTTTTTTAAAGAGTTAATAGATATTCTTGAAAATCTTGGTTGGAATTTACATGATGTTGTTGCAGAAGGAGCTTACTCACAATTTGAATTAGATTTTCACTATACAAATCTTTTAGAAATGGCTGATAGATTAGTTTTTCTTAGAATACTATTAAAAGAAGTTGCTAAGAAAAATAATATGTTCATTACATTTATGCCAAAACCTACAATAGGAGATTGGAGATCAGGAGCACATATAAATTTTTCTATGGAAGATGTTAATAAACCTGGAAAAAATATTTTTACTGACGGAAAATCTTGGTCTAAAGAATCTCAGTATGCAGTTGGTGGGTTAATGAAACACGCAGAAGCTTTAACTGCTATCACATGTTCAACGGTCAACTCATACAATGGATTAGTTCCAAGAGT
>LWDU01033545.1_pt1 | contig 12904 bp, 8 predicted proteins | sample 727161 | NCBI WGS metagenome assembly LWDU01 (sample SAMN04566230, study PRJNA314399) | hydrothermal vent metagenome | isolation source: deep sea hydrothermal plume seawater | place: Mexico: Gulf of California, Guaymas Basin | collected 2004-07-11 | reverse complement strand
CGGCTTGGCCAAGGATGACACGGCTGATACCGGCATGACGATGGAAGGTGCCGTGATCGGGACATTGGACTTCATGCCACCGGAGCAGCGAAAAGGAGCAGAGTTTACCGATCATAGAAGTGATCTCTGGAGTCTGGCAGCGACGTTCTACCAAATGCTCACCGGTAAGAGTCCCAAGGTGATCAACATCTCAGCGATACCTCCGGAGCTTCAATCCGTAGTAGCTAAGGCCTTAGAAGAATCAAAGGAAGAACGATTTCAATCTGCTCTTGAAATGAAGGAAGCAGTCCTGCAGGCAGCGACTGCTGGGCTGAATGCAGCGAGAGACTTAGGCGAAGGGGAATGCCCCAGTTGTGGAACGACTAATCCGTCTGATCGTAAGTTCTGCCGCAATGCTGAATGTGCCGTTTCCCTTGAGGTTGATTGCCTCAGTTGTAAGACCGCCATGCCAATGTGGGAAGCAGTCTGTGGTAGTTGTGGTGCCAAGCAAAATTCTCTGATAGAAGAAGCCAAAGAAGCTCTTCAGGGGAAGCATGATCAGGCCGAACGATTTCTTAACGAGTTAAAGTTCGATGACGCCCGGCAAGCCGCTAGGGTAATTGGTAAACAAAACGATCTCCGACTACAACAGTTTGCTGCGTGGCACGAAGAATTCTCAGCAAGGCTCGAGTCGTCAAGAACATCGGAATATGCTCGCTTAGGAGAACTTCTCCGAGAAGCACAGGCTCATCAACAGGCTTATGACTATGAAGCCGGTTTGCAGACGCTAACGCAGGTCGCTCCTTCGCTGAAACAGACAACCGTTAGTGGAAACGAAGATACGGCAGATGTACTAACAGCGAGTCTAACCACAAAACTGTCACGTCTTAAGGAACTTGAAGGGATTGTTCGAGATCGAGTCAGTAAACGAGAAATTACTGGGTTGCTATTTATAGTTGACCAGCTCTTAACGCTCAAGCCGGATCGCCCGGAAGTCCTGAAGCTTAAGGAGCAGCTTGAGAAGCGTGATGCGGATCTGCTTGAAACCCGGGATACTGCAATCAATAAGGCTACACAACAACTTGGGGAACAACAGTATGCCGAAGCGGTAGAAACGCTTAACACGGTTTCAGAAGAAGTATCCAGCGAACAGTTTGAAGAACTAAAAACCAATGCTCGTGACTTGCTCAAGCAGCTAAATGGCTTACGCGAAACAATCCATACCGCTGTTAGTGGCAACCAGCTTAAAGGTTTATTGCCTGTTGTTCTCGAATGCCTAATCCTGAAGGCGGATCAAGATGATTTAGTGAAGTTGAAACAGGATCTCATCGACCACGAAGCAAAGATGGATGCACGTAATCAACAAATCATCTCGCAGGCACAAACGCATATACAGCAGTTGCAGTTTGATGAGGCGGTGCAAATTCTTGGAACGATTGCACAGGAATACCAGACTTCGACGACGACTGAACTTAGCCAACAGGCACAACAATTGTCGGAACAACGTCAGGGCGTGTTAAGTGCGGTATCAGTAGATTTGTCCAAAAAGAGATATCGGGCGACGATTAAGAAGATCAGCAATTATCTTGGCGAGATCTATTTTGCGGCTCAAATTCAGGATCCTGAACTGCAACAGATGCTCGACGAAGCTAAGGGTAAAGCGTCGGCATCTTTTCGGAAGAAGAAGTTAGCCGCGTTTGTAATAGCGGCGATGTGCGTCGCGTTAATGTTAATCACAGGCGTGGTCATAAAGATTAATAATGATGCTAAGGCCGTTGCAACGGCGATTACCAATTTGGATTGGGAAACGGTATTAGAGTTAGATTCAGATAATGCCGAGGGATTGAGATTGAAGGCAGCGGCAGAAGCAAGGGCGGCGGATGCGCAAAAGGCTGATAAAATTTCCGTTGCATTAGCGAAAGGGGATTGGGAAGTAGTGCTCGTTTTAGACCCCACTGACATTGATGGTTTACGCTTAAAAGCCGATGCTGAAATGGCTGCAGCTGAGATAGAAAGGGCTGCAGTTGAGGTAGAAAGGGCTGCAGCTGAGATAGAAAGGGCTGTTGCCGGTGCATTAGCTCAGGGCGATTGGAAAGCGGTGCTCGCTTTAGACCCGAATAATAGCAAGGCAAAGGAATTGCGAATGCAAGCTGTCGCAGAAGAGAAGGCTGCAATCCTATCTGGTGATCCGATAACTAACACGCTCCACATGACCTTTAACAATATCCCCACTGGCACCTTCACGATGGGCTCACCAGAAGATGAACCTGATAGAGAAAGCATTGAAACACAACACAAGGTCACAATCACCAAAGCGTTCTACATGCAAACCACCGAAGTGACTCGATCGCAATGGACGGCCGTGATGGGCGCCGAGCCGTGGAAGGGCCAAAGCTATATCAAAGAAGGCCCCAACTACCCAGCGACGCACATAAGCTGGGAGGATGCCGTTGCGTATTGTGAAAAACTGAGCAAGGCGGAAGATAAGACGTACCGCTTACCCACCGAAGCGGAATGGGAGTACGCCTGTCGGGCAGGAGCCCAGACAACGTGGAGTTTTGGCAACGATGAAAAGGTACTTGGCGATTACGTTTGGTATGATAAAAACGCATGGGATATTGATGAGAAGTATGCCCACCAAGTTAGACAAAAAAAGCCCAACGCGTTGGGGCTGTACGACATGCACGGCAATATGTACGAATGGTGCCACGATTATTACGAGGCGGATTACTACAAAAGCTCTCCCGGAGAAGATCCAACTGGTCCGGCGTCCGGCTCTTTCCGTGTTTTACGGGGTGGGTCGTGGCACGACGACACGCGTCACGCTCGTTCCGCTGCCCGCAGTAGGCGCGGCGCTGATACCCGTGGCAGCAGCTTCGGTTTTCGGGTAGTCCGTGAGTTGGATGATCCCACCGACGGTTTTCGGGTTGGTCTTGAGCTAGATGATCCTACCGGCGGCTTTACCGGTGGAAATGCCGCGCTTCCACAAAGTCTATATGACGCGGATGGGAGTTCAGGCGACGGCCCACAGAAACAATTGCCCACTAAGAAGCCGCAAACCGGAATTCCCAATATTCGAGATCGCCCGAGTAAATCGACGGGAAATAAACCTTTTGGGGCATCCGACAATACGCCCAAACCCGCAATGCGCCCGAGTTCGCAAAACCCCACTACGGGGAAGCCCACTTCCAAGCCAAACGTGCCCGCTGCGGGGTTTCGTATGCCTGGCAAGATTGTGAACCCAATATATACCTTGATTAACAACGTTGCCGTCCCCGTTCTTCTGCAAAATGGTACAGCCATGTCATTTTCGTCAGAGATCCTGCAACAACGCGCTCTTACGTCGCAGGGAACTGTTTATTGGGTGGTGCATTCGCCGCGACTTGGTTTTATACGTTTTCCGGTAGCGCCGACAGGTGGACGCGTAAGCGAGGTCGGATCGAAATTTACACCCACATCAGGGCCATTCAAGTCGTTCGTTGTACAGGTTGAAGCTGACGGATCGGTAAAATACCTCTCTTCGACTGTCGACGTCGAATGGAATCCCTAATACGAAAAAATGTATCGGGGTTTGACGTTGACGACCATCATAGAAAACCTTATTTGTGCCTTTCGGGGAAAATAGGTCGCGGGTTTAAAAGCATATTCCATCAGAAAACACCCCGCCCTCATATCAACGTTCCTACATTTGTTATTGAACACTAACTGGGGTAGTATGAACGCTTGCAAGTTTTCTAATTTCTCAACACTACTCATCCACCATGCCAGATCACGAAGACAGCCTCGGAGGTGAGACCTTCAGCGGCGAAGAACAACAAGATCCCGCTGAGCAAAGCCTCGGTGACGGGGCCACGATGGGCGGCGATACCGCTGCCCATAGCTTGGGTGATCAATCCACCTTCGGTGACGCCAATGTGGATGACGAGTTGTTCGATGATGGCATGGAAATAGTAGACCTATCGACTCGCTACACCGAAGAGAGCGTACTTGGTAAAGGTGGTTTCGGAGAAGTTATCCTCGCTACCGATACACGTCTTGGACGTAAGGTGGCTATTAAACGCATTAAAGGTAAAGCAGCACGTAGTAAAACTGCCGTCCAGCGGTTCTTAACCGAAGCCAAATCGATCGCCACTTTAAGCCACAACAACATTGTCCAAATCTACGACTATGGCCGTAGTACCGACGGCCCCTTTCTGATCATGGAATGTGTCCAAGGTGGTAGCCTGTTGGATCAATGCAGAAAAGGCCCTATCGCGCTAGACGAAGCGGTAAACATATTCAGCCAAGTATGTGATGGACTGGCTAAGGCACACGCCGAGAACATCATCCATCGTGATATTAAACCAGCAAATATCTTAATGACCGAAGAGGGTATACCGAAGCTGACAGATTTCGGCTTGGCGTGCCGTGATCGGGACATTGGACTTCATGCCACCGGAGCAGCGACAGGGAGCGGAGTTTACTGACCATCGCAGTGACCTCTGGAGTCTGGCCGCGACGTTTTATCAGATGCTCACGGGAGAACCACCACGTGTAATTGATTTAGATTTGCTACCTCCAGCAATCAGACCAGCGCTTGCCAAATCACTCAAGTCAAAAAAAGAAGATCGCTTTCAGTCGGCTATGGAAATGCGAGAAGCTATTCTTCAAGCACATTCGGGCAAGATGGATACGTCTCGATCTCTGGGAGAAGGTGAATGTCCACAGTGTGCTACGCTAAACCCCCCCGACCGAAAGTTTTGTCGGAATACCGAGTGTGCCGCTGCATTGGAAGTTGATTGTCTCGGCTGCGAGACCGGTATGCCTATGTGGGAAGGTGTTTGTGGCAACTGCGGAGCCAAACAAGAATCCCTCTTAGTGGAATTCAAAGAGACTCTTCAGGCGAAACATGACGAGGCTGAGGTATTTCTGAGTGAGTTGAAGTTCGATGACGCCTTGAAAGCCGCCAGTGTAATTGGTAAGCAAAATGATCTTCGCCTACAACAGTTGGCTGCGTGGCATGAAGAATTCTCAACTAGGCTCGAGTCATCACGAACGTCGGAACATGGTCGTTTAGAAGAATTGATTCGTGAAGCACACGTTCATGAGAAGGCATATGACTATGAAGCAGGTTTGCAGACCCTTACACAGGTCGCGCCTTCACTGAAAGAAACAACCGTTAGTGGAAACGAAGATACGGCAGATGTACTAACCGAGCGTCTAACCACAAAGCAATCACGCCTTAAGGAACTTGAGGGAATAGTTCGTGAGCGGGTTGGTAAACGGGAAATCGCTGGGTTATTGGTAATCGTTAATGAACTCTTAACGCTCAAACCGGATCGTCCGCAAGTCCAGAACCTTAAAGAACAGCTTGAGAAGCGAGAAGCTGATCTGATTGAATCCCGAGATACCGCTGTCAAGCAGGCTAGACAACAGCTTAATGAACAACGTTATGCAGAAGCGGTAGCAACGCTTAACACGGTTTCAGAAGAAGTTTCCAGCGAACAACTCGAAGAACTAAAAAATGAGGCAAGTGATTTACTTAATCAGGTAAAGAACCTGCGTGACAGAATCACAATGGCTGTGAATGGCAACCAGCTTAAAGATCTCTTAACTACTGTCCAAGAATGTCTAACCCTGAAGGCCGATCAGTCTGACTTATTGAAGTTACAAGAACAGCTCGAAAAGCGATTCGCTGCCTTGCTTGGGGCGCGAGATAACGTTTACCAGAGGGCTACACAACAACTTCGGGCACAGCAGTATGCAGAAGCTATAGCAACGATTAACACGGTTTCAGAAGAAGTGTGGAACGAAGATTTGGAGGCACTTAAGACCCATGCAAGTGATTTGCTTAATCAGACAAACAGCTCTACCGCGCGTCCACCTCCATCGGAAGAAATTTTAGGGGATTTTGTCGTCACGCCGCCACTGAGTTCACCCGCACCTCTACCAGAATGGTATTTAGCCCGAGATGGTCAGACACATGGACCCTATAAGGACGATCAGTTTATTGGTTTCGTGAACAGTGGTACCATTACCGTCGACTGTCAGGTACAAAAAGCTGGGACGAATATGTGGACGCGAGCTGGAGATTGCCCTGAAATCTCTTTTATGTTCTACAGCACACCTCCGCCACCCCCTTTGGATGATCCTCGGGATGATCCTTGGGCGCAGTTCCAATCTTCTGTTGACGATGACCTAGATGCATTTTTAAAAGACCTTAGTTAATCGCGGCGAATAGAACAGGTCAATGTCATATTTGGGACAAGATCCGCCTCGATGACTAACAAACCAATTTCGCAAAAAGAGTTAGAGGCATACTTCTACTCAGCGACGTACGTAAGCTGGGATGATGCCGTGGCGTATTGTAAAAAGCTGAGCGAGAAAGAAAGGCAAGACATATCGCTTACCCACAGAAGCGGAATGGGAGTATGCCTGTCGGGCAGGAACCAAGACAGCGTGGAGCTTTGGCGATGATGAAGCCATACTTGGCGATTACGCTTGGTACGATGAAAATGCTAATAACATAATAGGTGAACGGTATGCCCACCAGGTGGGCCTTAAAAAGCCCAACGCGTTTGGGTTGTACGACATGCACGGCAATGTATTCGAATGGTGCCTCGATTATTACGGAGAGGATTACTACAAACGGTCGTCCTCAAGCGACCCTCAAGGTCCAGTTTCCGGCGATTACCGTATTTTACGGGGCGGGTCGTGGCGCGGCAACACGCGTAGCGCTCGTTCCGCTGGCCGCTCTGGGCTCGTCGCTGTTGACCGTCACGTCAGCGGCCACGGCGGTTTTCGGTTGGTTCGTGAGTTGGATTAGTTCCGTAGGCATCCTCTACCTCTGCAACTCTGCTTCTCTGAACTCTGAAAGGGGGTGCCGGAGACTGCGCATTGGGGCCCCTGTTGGATATTTTCCTTGCCCGGCGAGGGGTAGATCACGGAACTAATTTGATTTCTGTGGCTGTAACTCAAACCACCCTGTGGTTTTGGTCGCCTCAACCGGTCCGTCGGATCCCACTGTCAAAACCAGCGTTCCGGTAACGCGAGGACCTGCGCTTTTGGTTTTCGCGGTGAGAGCGACATTCTCCCTCGGCTTATTCTTTTCGCCTCGATGAGGATGATCGCCGATGTAGCCCCCGCTGTACTCAACATCGAACTCGAGGAGTTCCAGAGTCATTTCCTTGGAACGCACCGACCCTCGAAGATAATTCAAATCGGTCTGAGTACCCCAGAGGGCCCCATGCACAATCTGCCAGATGCCATCCTGCTTCTTCACCGTAATCCGGTGATGTTCCCCACACAGATAGGCATGCACTCCGTGCTTCACCATGAGTTTCCACAAATCTGAATCGGCGCCACCGTCCAACATGCTCGCGCTGGAGTTCTTACTCCTGACAGGACCGATAATCGGAAGGTGACCCTGAACAATGATAAACTCCGCATCCGCATTGGCCTTAAACGTCTTCTCTAGCCAGGCCAGTTGCTCTGCGCCAACCGTGTAGCCAAACCGCTCCCCTTGATCCTCGAATGTATCAAGCGTGACCACCAGGAGGTTGCCCTTCCGGACGGAAAAAGCGCGCCCCATGTGATTTGCGGGTCCATTCCTCGGCATACCCATCAATCGGGTGAATTGCTCACCAAAGGCTCGGGCGATGTGACCGATCTTTAGACCTCCATCATCACCATATTCATGATCGCCCGGAGCGAGATACAGTGTCATTCCTCGATCGTTGAAACGCTTCGAGAATCCGCGCCAGTATTGCTCCGTTTTTCTTTTTACCTGTGCAGCGTCGTCCCACCAGCGCGCGTCCATGATGTCGCCAGCATTCAGCGTGAAATCAGGGCCATCTTTGTGCAAGCGATTAAAAAACCAGTCGAGCGTATCCTCCCATCCCGGCTGAGGATTACTGATGTTCCAATTGAAGATATCCGGAACACTGGTGAATCGAATGTCCTCTGCTCGGCTCTCCGATGAAGACAGAAAACCGCCGCACAAACAAAGGGCAACCATTGCGCAGAACTTCGTGGCCGACAGACTCTTGTGAATTGCTCTTCGTTGGTATTTCATGATTTGAGTTCCTAATTGCGTCGTTGACGGGTAATGACGGACGGGACGGTCCACCGGTTAGTATGTTCTTTTGAGTCGATGGTGTGTTCCAGGCCTTCAACTTATCCCACTTCAGTATCCATTGGAATCCCGTGGCCCGCCGGATATGAATCCGACCACATGTGTGGACCGTTCCTAATCAAGCACTTCGTGTTGTGATTTGGTAAGCTGATCGAATGTGGCCTCGTGGAGGTCACGTTTGAAATGGTACCTGTGTTACTTGTCGGTGTTTAATGGAGGTGTGTTATGGATATGGGCTGGGTTGGTTTTTGTGTGATAGCTTTCGTGCTAATTGTTTCTCTTACTATATTTCTTCTTTGGAATTCACCCGATAGACAAGCCGCTCGAGATCGCCGCCGTCAAGAGGTGGATCGCCGCAAAGCGATTGGCGAAATACCGGATTTTCTTGATCTGTTACCAAAGCTCTTTTATTTTCTGGCGATATTCTGCGGCATTGTTCTTCTGATAGCCACAATAGTTAATTTTGAAAAACTCAGTGATGCCGAAATGGGTGCAATGATCGGTTACACGGTCGGATCTGTGCTATCTATGTTTGCCGTTGGCAGAGTCATCGAGTTGTTGCGAAAATCGCACATCGCATTAAACAAACTCATCGAAATAGAAAAGTTCAAACTGAATCGTACCGGTTCAAAGTCGCCCGTCGAGTAGCCCTGCACTAAGCCCAGCAGGCCGGACGAAGCCGCATTTTTCCTTTGAACCGCTGGCCAGTGAGAGGGTACGATGCCTCTCTCTCCTCCTCCGATATGCCTTCATCATTTGACGTCAATAAGTTGACAGGCCGAATATTCCCTATGGCCTGTTCGATAGCTAACCCAACAAATCCAACTTGAGACGCTTAATACTACCGAAAGTGGGTAGTAATTTCTGATAAGAGATTAACGCGACATATGGACGGTCATAGAAATCGATGCTGCATCGTCGCTGGACAGTGCCTCGAGCAATTCTTCTAGATCTAATACCAAATCTTTAGTATCACCCGTACTAAAATTGTTATCTTCAGCAATGTAAGTATGTTGAAGAACGGTACCATGCAGACGCCCTGTTAGCTTTACTTTACAACCCGCCTCATCGGCACCTTCAAGTAAAGCAGTAATTGTCGGTAATGTAGACGCAGCATTCGCCTGCTCAGTTGAAAGCGTAATTGTCTCACCTACAATCGCAGGTGTTTCCGTAGGAAAGCCAAGCAAGAACGACTCGAGAGATTTCTTATCCTGTGCGGACAATTCCTCAAAGCGATGGCTGTCACTAAGAAATTCAAATAGTGTTTCCTTTGAGCCGTCTGCACCAAACCCGAAACCGTTAACTCTTACATCTCCCTGAAAAACTAATCGCTCATTTAAGCCTCGCAATTGAGCGGCTTTGGTTGACTGTCCGATTAGCCCACTAAAGCCGGCTGAGCCCGAACCGGAAATGCGTTTATGGCAGTCAACACAACGAAATTTGTTCTTGCCTTCCCGAGCAATCGCCAATCGAGCATGAAAAATCTCGTTCCCACGTTCAGCTTCAGCGTTCTCAGCCAACGGATTACTTCCAAAACGAATACTCTTCATATAATCAGCAAACAATTGCATATCATCATCTGCCAGCAATGAGCCTCCCATTAGATTAGGAAACGTTCCATTGAACGAAGTTAAACCGGGACGATCTGCCCTCCAATGGAAAATGCGATCACCTGCCAGGCCACGCAACGTCTGAGTCATCAGCGGCCCCTTCATGGGATGCAAAGGGTTCGCACTACCATCGTTGAATAATTTGCCACCAGGGTCACCAAGATCCCAGGCAAGCCCGTCGCGATCACCATCGATATGACACGAAGCACAGGATACAGTGCCATTACCTGACAACTTAGCATCAAACAGATATCCCCGCCCTTCCCGCAATTCCTGAGGCGTGGGATCCTGCATCTCCACTTCCTGTATCTGCTTACCCTGCTGGAGATCCAAAACGGAAATTGAATTTGAAAGTCGGTTGAGCACGTAGAGGTATTGCACCGCCGGATGCAAAGCCAATGCGCGTGGGCCACGCTTGAAACGAGTATTCACACTCGCCCCAGTACTGTCACCGACTTCGACATATCGTTGGAGTTTACCTGAACCATCCAAGATCCCAATGCGATCTGTTCCGTAAGATGTAACAAACGCTTGCGAACCACTTTGATTAAAAATTACATCTGTTGGCTGAGCTATCGCAGTCTCTAAAGCAGCCTGATTGGGAAGGACCGAATAGTCCAGCCCCTCGTTCAAATCCAAAATCACCGAATCACCACCCTGTTTCGACCTAACAATTGTTATCCGGTTATCAACAACATGCCCTCGTAAGACAGGCTCGAATCGCACAAGGTTTCGGGCTTCAGTATTTGTTACCCACAGGTCGCCGCTTTGGGGATGCTGTGCCAAGTTAAACAGAATGGTCCCAACGGTTGCGAATGAACGCGTCACACTAAATCGTTTCGTGTCGATTTCCATGACATCATAGTCTGCAAGTTGAATATTAATTTGTTTTCGCCAACGCTTGTCATTCGTACTAACAATAACGCCCTGCCTGGGAGTCGCCGGTAAGTCCGGGTTTGTTGCGTGTGGTGCATCCGGTACCTGATCGTGACCAACAACTGTTGTTTGATTCCCCGAATGATGAATCGCGACCCAGACTTTTTCTCCGTCCTGACTTACCGCGAGAGAACGCGGATTGTTGCCGGCGATAGAAATTTTGCTAATCGTTTCATGACTTTCTGTATCAATTACATAAACACAACGTTCGGTCATTGAGCTTACAAACGCTCGGTGCCCTTGTGCTGCAAAGACGATATCCCCAGGACGATCACCAACCTGAATAGTTGCTAACACCACTGCTCGTTTCAAATCCACCACACTGATCGAATCGGAGATATGGTTTAGTACCCATACTTCACTGTCATTACGAACAGCCATCGAAATTGGCTCGATACCAACCGGAATTTCCATCAGCAGTTTAGGAAAATTTGGTTGCTCTAAAGAGTACACCGCCAACAGATTTGCCGGGGTGTTGGCCGCATAAAGTTGTGACCCGTCCGAAGAAACGGCAAGTGAATGTGCTTGAGGGCTTTCGTAGTTTGCAAACGGCAGTTCCGCCTGTAGCGAATTCGCTATAAAGCCACAGGCTGCGGCGATAATCAACAGGTTACATCTAATATTCATAGCGGCCTCAATCACTCCAATTGTGATTTAGCAAAGAGAGTCAAAGCTACAAGTTCGCAACTATTTAGCTTTACGAAAATCCCAGTTCAGGTATGGCATTCCTTTGGCTGATGAAGTCCACACTGACTGACCGCCTGCAGTGTAGGAAACAACTGCTTCAACACGCGGAGGTAGGTACAGGCCCTTTGGTTCTTCAGCCATTCGCCATCCACCTATTTGTTGCATCGAATCCAGAAAGTATTCAAATCCATAGGGCAAATCACCTTCCCACTTTCGACCGTCTTCCGTTTTACCGCCGGAAAACGTAAATTCAACGTAGATTGCATCTTTGCCGTTATACATAAACGGTTTGTCGAACTGGAAGTTTAAGCAATTTTGAGGACCACCCCATTCAGCTGGCTTTAACGCCGGATATCCTCTTAATGTTGGGAATGTCCACTCTTTACTAAAAACAGCCGTCTGCTCGTCGAGCAGTTCAAAGTCCCGAGAAGCATTGTATTTGATAGAACTCCAATTACCGTGTGCAATCTTAACCGTGATATTATCCCAGGTTCTACCGATTGTGTCATGATCGCGGTAATCAAGCCTGAATGAAAGCCCGTGAATCTCACGGGCTTTTCCCTTGTGACTGTTATCCATAAAACGGTGCGTTGCATCAGCGGCCCACCCAAAGAATCCACATGCCACAGGACCTTCCTTGTCATCACCGGTGGAAGTTAAGGGAAGCAATTTTTGTAGCCGCTTTTGCTCTTCGAGCGAATTAATTTTGTAATCGGTTCCATTAACACCTTTCTTAGGTATAAAGGTTGGCCTCTTGACCGGCGGCTTTGGGGTCGGTGCTTGTTTGCCACTAGAAATCTTCAGTGTGGCTAACATCCTTTTCTTTTGCCTCGACGGCCTGTTTGAGCCGTTTAATGACGGCATCGTAGTCCTGAGCGACTGCAAATGCTGTTGGAACGAGAAATAAGACGATGGCAAAAAAGCTGGTCATCGACCATAGAGAAACACGTTGTGTTGTTGTGTAGGAAGGCACCATCTTCGGTCTCCAATTAAAAAAGCGTGTAACTAGCTTAACGTCTTGTATTAATTCCGCAATCCGGCACTGGAATTGGACATGTTATTTACGGACTTGACCGCCAAAGACACGGGTGAAAACCACCGGCGAAAAGTAACGCAAAAAACAACGCAGCGAGTCGCCAGCCGCTCTACCCGCGCAAAAGAAAACCCCAGTTTTGCTGGGGTCTGCTGCTCGGTGCGACCCAGAGCAAAGTGGAGGATAGGGGACTCGAACCTGTGCGCTATTCCCCGAGGGAAACAGCTGTTTCCGACCAAGGCAACGCAGAATCCAACGCATTCTCTGGCGATGACGAGCGGCTGCGGGTGCTGTGGGAGGCGTGGGCCGATCTATCCGAGAGCGTGAAGGACGCTGTGCTGGAATTGGTCAAGGAGTACGAGGGTCAGGAACCTGCATAGTGCGCATCCATGACATAATGACCCGATTCAATTATCCACCCCCCCCTTTTTTTAATAACCTTAAAATCCGATCCAGACCCCCCATCCCCTCCTTGGAGTCCCATGTATATAGCCACTGAGGGTCGCGCATCAAAAAACAGAAATGGAACACCAATATGAATGAAAG
>LWDU01040775.1_pt1 | contig 12905 bp, 7 predicted proteins | sample 727161 | NCBI WGS metagenome assembly LWDU01 (sample SAMN04566230, study PRJNA314399) | hydrothermal vent metagenome | isolation source: deep sea hydrothermal plume seawater | place: Mexico: Gulf of California, Guaymas Basin | collected 2004-07-11 | reverse complement strand
CCTGTGGCGGTGGCGACGACGGTTCCTGTGGCGGTGGCGACGACGGTTCCTGTGGCGACGACGACAGTGGCGCCTCCTTTGGTGATGGTCGATTCGATTCTGGACGGCGCTAGGACCGGGTCCGAATACAGCACAAGACTTGCAGCCGAAGGCTTGGTGCCACACACCTGGGAGGTTGTCGGTGGTTCCCTTCCGGACGGGCTTGTCCTTGCGGAGAACGGGGATCTGGCCGGAACGCCTCTTCAGTCAGGTCGATATCAGTTCGTGGCCAAGGCGACAGACGGCACCGGACGGACCGGTACCGCCGAATACTCCCTTGTAGTGAAAGAGTTTCGAGTCCTATCTGCCCGAGGCGGTTTGGTAACCGTTGTCGTGCAGGGCGATTCGGTCGCGTTCTTCTCGGCGCTGCAAGCCGAAGGGTTTGACCAGGCCGTAGTAGTTAGGGGTGGGCCAATCGTTGTTGAGGTCCAATTCCTTCCGGGTTCTGGTGATGATACGTCGTGGGTCAAGTGCGTGGCCGGTGATGGCGTTATTTGCAGCCAGGGGTGAGTTTCAGGCCAAATTCGTTGAATTTACATATGCTTTACGCCTGCTTTGCAGGGGATCGACATGTCCTGTCTGGCGGTTCTCTAGTCTTGGTGGCAACGAGTTCGCTGTGTCCGCTGTAAGTGGCGGTGTGGCGGACCGGAATGTTCTGTTAACCAACATGGAGGAAACATGTTTTCCCAGATGAAGCGTCGGATTGGCGTCCTTGCAGCGGTAGCTGTAATGGCCGCGCTCGTACCGGCTATTACCAGCTCGCCGGCGTCGGCGACCACCTCACTCGGTACTACCGGTGTGTCGGTCACTGTCGTCGGTTCTGCAGCGGTCTACTCGGCTTGTCCGACAGGTTCGGCTGCGGCTGCAGGCTTTACCGACACCACATCTACTGATGTCGACTGCATCGCGATGTACGGCATCACCACGGGCACGACGGCGACGACCTATTCGCCGACCGATTCGGTGCCGCGTTGGGCGATGGCTCTGTACCTCACCCGTGCGCTCGGTCCGGCAGGCGGCACGCTCGGTGCCGGTGTCGACCAGGGCTTCACCGATATCAGTGGCAAGTCTGCTGAAATCATTTTGGCGATCGACCAGATCGCCGAGTTGGGCATCACCGTTGGTAAGACGGCGACGACCTTCGCTCCTGATGACAACGTCACCCGTGAAGAGATGGCAATGTTCATCGAGCGGTGGCTGGAGAACGTCAAGGCTGGTCCTGGTGGCCAGTCCGACGCTGACGGCCTTGTGGCTGCTGCTACGACGACCTATGTGACCAGCGACTGCGCTGCCGCTACGGCTTGTACCGGTAAGTACAACTACACCGATATCGATGCCGGTTCTGTCACTGTTGAGGGCGCCAACGCCATCAAGGAGCTCTACGACATGGGGATCCATGACGGGGTTTCGGCGACGACCTTCAACCCGTCTAGCGACATGACCCGCGCCGCCATGGCGACGTTCATGACTGCTGCGTTGGCTCACACCAACGCTCGTCCTGCAGGCCTCACGATCCAGGCGAGCCTGTACACCAACGCTGGTGCACACACTCCGACCTTGTCGGTCAGCGATCGTGACGCCAGCTTCGACCCGATTTCCGGTACTCCGGTTGACGTCTTCTACTGGACGACGTCGTCTACGGAAGGCAACGCGGCGTTCGGGGCGACTGGCCTCTGCGACAACTCTGTTGCGACCGGTGCGGCGGTCACCAAGTGCTACATCGATACTGGTGAGCCGACGACCAACGCGAACGGCAACGTCGTCCCGACGGCCGTGCAGACCGATCCGTATGCGACCATCTACCAGGGTTCGGACGTCTACTACGCGTGGACTGCTGCTGCAGGCACCACGTACGACAACGACCTTCATGGTTCTGGTGACGACTACAGCTCGATCACGGTGGCAGCGACAGCTGCGGCGCTTGGTATGACCTGCACCATGGACACGCCGGCGAACACTCTTGTGTCGACCGCTGCCCACACGGTGAAGTTCGGTGTCACGACCACCATCACCTGTCAGGTGAAGGACGGTGGTGCGGCAACGTCAGGCAATGTTGCCAAGGCGCTCCAGAAGGTCAAGTACAAGAACGTCCGTACGTTCACTACTGATTCCAGTAGTGCGCAGTCCGGTGTCATCATGACCGAGGAGATCATTGGCAGCACTGACGCCACAGGCCAGGTCCAGTTCACCATCACCGGTCCGACCGACACGGCCGGCACCGACGTGGTGACTGACGTGGTCACCGTCACAGATGTCACGATTGCTAACATCTACAACGCGGGCGTCCTGACGGGCACTTCCGGGTTCATGACCACGGATGCCGCTGCCGAGCTGACCTTCTCGTTGGCCTACACGGACACGACTGCAGCCGCGGCGACTTCGTCGCTGACGGCGAACGCGACTTCGGGTCTGGCGAGCGCCGCCACGGGTCTCACCCGTACCTACACCGGTACGGTCTACGACCAGTACGGCGGGACCGTGGCGAGTAACGCCACGACGTTCAACTCGACCAGCACGCTGCCTGGCGGCCTTGCTTGCACGTTGGCAACCCCGACGGTTTGCACCACCCTGGCCGTTCACGGCCTGGCCGTTGGTGACGACGTGATCGTCACCGGCCTGGGTGCAGCCCAGTTGGGTATTGGTGACGTGCCGCTTGTGGCCAACGCGGCTGCTGCGGGTGTGACACCGACGACTGGCTCCAGTTTCGTGGTTGCCACCGTTCCGTCGACGACCACGTTCACCCTGGACAACGCCGACGGCACTGACCTGGGTGGGTCCACGACGCATGCGACACCAGCGGCGTCGACTGATGCCAGCCCGATTGTTGCGGTGACGTCGTCGACTGCGAATGCAGCTCGTACGACGTCCTCTGACGGCACGATTTCGTACTCGTGGACCGACACCGAGGGAACGAGTGGTTTGGACACCATCACGTTCACCCCGACGACGGCAACGGCCTCGACGAAGAAGTTCTATCGTCTGGCGGCTGCTGCGTCCTTCACGAGCACCGACGCCGATGGCGACACTACGGACGACAGCGAGACTCACGCCAAGTTGGTCGAATGGGATGGAACCAACAACGACTTCATCCTTGAGATCACAGACGACACGGACGCTTCGAACTCAGTGCTGAGCTACAAGCAGTACACGTTCGACGCCAACGACCACTTTGCGACAGCAGGTAGTTCAACTGCGCTGAACGGGACCTCGGCGACTATGGCCGCCTGGGAGACCGCGATGGGAGCCGCATCACTTGTCACTGGTGGTACGGCGAACGACGTTGTCTACGTTGTCTGGGCTGCCGCCGGTATCTCCACCGACATCAACCGGTTCACACAGAACTAACCAGATCAGACATAGCGGCCTGATCTAAAGGTCGCTGAGTTGGAGCCCCCGGCCCGATGGGCCGGGGGCTCCACCGTTTTCGCCTGGTTCGACCCTGTTAACCGGAACACAGGTTGGTGTCCGTCCCGCTCCCAGGACCGATGCTGGAGAGGCTCCGCTAGGACACAGAGTGCGAGTAGTACGCTCAAATGCAGCGGCTCTACACTGAAATTGGGAACTGCCTGTTAACAGGGCATCGAGCATCTGTGAGGAACGACATGCGTAAAAGTCTGAGACGGTTGGTAACGGTTTCGGTTGTCGCATCGATTGTTTCTGCGTTTGTTCCAGGCGTGGCAGGAGCGGCAACACCGAGCGTTCCAACGGGACTTACAGCTACGGCAGGCAACCTGTCGGTGGTGCTTTCCTGGACCGCTTCGTCGAATACGCCAACCGACTACATCATCGAGTATTCGGAAGACCTGTTTGCTACGACGACCAGAAGGTTTTTCGATGCGGTAAGCACGACAACATCGTCAACGGTCACCGGCCTGACAAACGGGACGAGCTACACGTTTAGGGTCAAAGGGTACAACGGTGACGGAACCTCGGCGGCATCCACAGTGCAGACGACCACTCCATATTCCAACCACACCCCCAATGACCTAGCGGTCTACGACGCTTGTCCGCCCAGTCTGATTCCTGCAGCCGGGTTCACCGACACGACGTCTGCTGACGTCGCCTGCGTCAAGTACTACAACATCACCAAGGGCACGACGGCGACGACCTATTCGCCAGGCGATTTTGTCTCACGGTGGCAGATGGCGTTGTTCCTGACCCGCATGGTCGTACCGGCCGGAGCGACACTTCCGAGTGGCGTCGATCAGGGCTTCACCGACATCAGTGGCAAGTCAACCGAGATCCAGACGGCGATCAACCAGATCAAACAACTCGGCATCACAGTCGGCAAGACAGCAACGACCTTTGCTCCTGATGACTACGTCACCCGCGAAGAGATGGCCCTATTTATTTCCAGGTTGTTGAAGGCGTCGACGACGGGTCCCGGAGGAAATGAAGAATATGTGACCGGTACGTCGGGGTCCAAGGAGATCAAGTCGAATGACACCGACCACAACTTCACCGACCTCGGAACGGTTTCGCTCATGGAGACCCTGAACGCCATCAAGAGCCTGTGGAATCTTGGAGTTACCGAGGTCAGTACAGCGACTGTCTACTCACCGAATGTGAACATCTCCCGCCTGAACATGGCGCAGATGATGGCCAAGGCACTGGACCACGCCAACGCCCGACCAGCCGGACTCAACATCCAGTCGAATACCTATTCGGGTACCGGCGGCCTCGAGGCAAAGATTTCGGTCACCCATCGAACCGCCGACTTTCTGCCAGTAACCGGTTCCCTCATCGACACCTTCAACTATCCGCACAATACGACCACCGGTTATTCACGGTTCAGTTTGGATGGGTCCTGTGCTCAGACCGTTGTGTCGGTTGTTGGCGTGAGTAGGTGCTACATCGATGCGACCGACCGAGCGACGGACGCTAATGGGAATATCGTGACCTTCACAGAAGTAATCACGGCAGCGACATGGGACCTCTACGCGTGGACAGCTGCTTCCGGGACGGTCTACGACAACGACATTCACGGCGCCGACATAAGCAAGATCACGGTTCTTGCCTCCTAGCGGAGCATGGGTATTAGAGGCCCAGGGCGGCTGGTGCGCCCCATGCCTTTCAAGGCTGTGTTTCTTCTTCCAGACCTGAGGCTCTGGCTTCCAGCCACCTACCATTAAGACATGTCGATTCGTTTACGGCGATCAGTTGCCGTAGTAGCCATCACGATTCTGGTTTTATCCCATGGCGCTATCGCAGATGCTGAAGACATCTCCTTCTCGGGAAACGGCTGGGGTGATGGCGTTGGTTTCAGCCAGTACGGCGCACGAGCCATGGCAGATGCCGGAGACCCTGCTAGTACGATCCTCGGCCACTACTACCCAGGTGCCGTTCAACGAAATCTGAATCTGCTATTCCTCGGGTCGCATTTCTTAAAGGACGAGGCACCTGTGTGGGTAGGTCTCCTCCAGAACCAGACCGAGGTGACATTCCAGATCGAGGATGGAATGGCTGATCTGTGTTTTGATACCACAGAGCAGTGTGTTGCGACCGTAGTGCCAGGAGAAAGGTGGAAGTTTGGTCCCGACGGGAACGGGAACGGGAACTGTGGGTTTTTCCGGCAAGCAGGACTTGGGTCATGGAGTGGCGGGTACGTCATGTTCCCTCCCTCCGGGAGTTGCTCTGCGTCAGCGCGGCCAGTCCTGGACCCCACCACCATTTGGGTTCCACTCAAGGGCCGCTCCTATCGGAGCGGAACGTTGCGCTTCCGACCGTCGCCCACCTCGTCCGGGATCCACCTAGTACTCCAACTTGGGATCGATGACTTCGTTAGAGGCATTCAGGAACTACCAGATTTCTGGCCAGGCTCTGCGTTGGAGGCTCAGGCAATCGTGTCCCGGACACTTGCGGTGAAAGAGGTTTTGGATCACGGACCAGTCGAGGAGTTCGGAGAATCACGCCTTGAACTTTGCGCATGCCACATCCTGGACAACAACCCCGATCAGGTCTACGGCGGCTACACAGCAGAACAGGGCCATCCGTTTTGGCAGGGCCGAGTCGGTGCCACGACCGGCCAGGTCATGACTTGGAATAACCAGGTGATTGCCGCCAAGTTCACGTCTTCAACAGGGGGTCGAACCGAGAGCAATGAGAACGCGGGCGGTGCCCCGCTGCCGTATCTGGTTTCGGTTGACGACACGGTTTCGTTGTCATCGGCTGCAGATAATCCGTTTTCTACATGGACGACGAGCTCTAGTCGTACCGAACTAGCGTCGCTGTTCGGATTCAGTTGGATAGGCAACGCCACCGTCACGTCGCGGCATGAATCCGGGAGTGCAGCCACAGTGACGCTGCGGGGAATCGTGGAAGGGGAATCAACAACGAAGACCCTCGAAGGAAATGAGGTCCGTTCGGCCGCCGGCCTCCACTCGCAGTACTTCGACATCACGGTCTCGCCGGTATTCGCCGATGTTTTGCCAGATCATCCTTTCGCCAGTGAGATTGTTGGACTCCGAGACCTTGGGATCTCGACTGGTTGTACATCCACTCTCTTCTGTCCTGACGTTGGGGTGACTCGGGGTGAAATGGCAGCGTTTCTTGTTCGAGCCCTTGACCTTGGCTTGGATGCCGAGGCAGACCCGTTTACCGACGATGACGGCTCGGTCTTCGAAGAAGAAATCGAGACCCTCTACGCCAACGGCGTAACCACCGGATGTACGACGACCGCGTTCTGTCCAACAGGGCTCGTAACTAGAGAACAGATGGCGGCATTCTTGATTCGAGCCCTGGCTGTCTCCTGACGAAACCCAATTGCCTGCTATCCCTCAGACCCTCCGAAGTAGCGCCAGTCCGAGGGAATCCCCACTTGACCCGTTTTGACGGTATCTCGACTGGCCACATCCATTAGGAACACCTCGAAGAATCCGCCACGGTTGCCTGCAAACGCTAACCGTGCCCCGTCTGGTGACCAGACCGGTTCCAGATCAGCGCCCGGGCCATCGGTCAACTGATCGACTTCGGTGCCGTCGGAACGCATTACGAAAATGTCCCAGTTCCCGTTGCGGTTGCTCGCAAAGGCGAGCGATCCGCCATCGGGAGACCATGTCGGGCTCCAGTCTTCGGCAGGACTATTTGTCAATTGCCTAACCCCGGAACCGTCAGAGCCCATCACGAAAATCTCGACGTCGCCTGTTCGATCGCTCCTGAATGCGATCTGCCCTCCCCCTGGGGACCACGCCGGCTCGTCGTCGGTGCTGTGATTGTCCGTCAACTGATGGACAACCGAGCCATCGAGATCCAAGACGAACAGTTCGTAGTCATCCGATCTTTCGTAGTCATCCGATCTACTGCTTGCGATTGCTAGATGGCTGCCATCAGGAGACCAAACGGGGTTCTTGTTGCTACCTCCGGTCTCCTTAGTGATTGGCCGGGCGATCGATGAGTCAATGTTGACATCAAGAACCTCCCAGTTGCCGGTTTGGTCACTCGAGACGAGTAGTCGATTCGCCCCGACTACTGCGTCGTCGCTACAACTCAGTGCCACTAGTGCGACCACGATGACGAGATATCTCATAACGCTGTTCTCCGGTCATGCCATTAGGCACTGCTGTTGTTTGCCGAAATCCGACGACGTCGGGACACATATTATTCGGTGCGGACACCAGGCAAGACGAATGCCTTGGTCGGGGTCTCAGTTCGTCGAAGCAGGAGCAATTAGGGTTGACTTAGTTTTGGCTATTTGGGCGGTGGGTTAGTGGGAACGCGTAATGGGTGAAAGCCCCTTGACTCGAGAAGGACTGCGCTACAGCAGGGTTCCTGGTGAACGGGCGGTTATCGCAGCGCTGGTACTCCTGATCGTTGCAACACCCATCGTGTTTGTCCGGACGACGATGTTCGCATTTTTTCTTCCACAACTAACCGTTCTCTGGGTCGGGGCTTCTGTGGTGTTGTTTGTCGGGGCCTATCGGATTGTCGTACTAGGAGTATTTGATCGCGGCCCGCTCTCAATAACTGTGGCCTCAGTGTCATTCGCCTTCGCACTGGCAATCACATCGATTCTGTCTCCACAGACTTGGGTAGCTGTCACAGGCCTCTCTGCACGAGGCGCCGGCGCTCTCACGTACGCATTGTGTCTCGTGATTTTCCATACCGTCTTTGGGTTGGCCCGACGCCGATCGACCGAGCCATTAGTTCTGGCATTCGTCGCCGCTCACGCGTTGATCGTGTTCTACGCCCTTCTGCAGGCATACGGGTTGGATCCATTCGAGTGGGGAGCCGACGCCTTACAGGTTGGAAACCTTGTCTTTTCCACGCTCGGAAATGCGAACTTCTCCTCCGGTTATGTCGGCTTGACGTTGCCGTTGCTGGTCTGGTTGGCGTTTGGCTCAACATATCCGCCAGCGGCAAGAGCGGCCACCGGAGCAGTAGCCGGAGCGTCTGTGGTTGCGCTTATTTATCTCAACTCCTTCCAAGGCTGGGTCGCCAGCCTTGCGGCAATTGCGGTTCTGGTGCAGTGGGCGATTACCCGAGATCAAGGAGACCGACTTGTGTCCTCACTAGTTGTCCTTCTTCCCGCAGTTGTCATCGCTGGATTACCCCTCGTGTCGAATGCTCCCAGTTGGTGGTTGCTGATCTGCTTGATGGGAGGGTTCGCCTGCTGTTCCGCAATGGGGACACTGCAGGACCGCCGGAGGCTGCGCCCTACCAACCGCGAACTATCTAGTTCTGCTCGCCGACGGTTCTGGGCAGTAACCATGACGGCCATCGGAGCAGTCGCGGTGGGAGGTCTGTTGTTCTGGGACAAGCTCGCAGACCAGGTCGCGAGTGGCCTTGAGCAGCGGGTCGAATTTTGGAAGGTGAGCCTCTCGATCTTTCGAGAGAGCCCCCTTGTAGGCAGAGGCTTAGAGACCTACTTGACGTACTTCACCACCTATCGATCAGCCGACCAGGCAGTTCACTGGGAAAGCCTGCTCTCCAACTCTCCACACAGTGTGCCTCTGGGATTTCTGAGTGGCGGCGGCCTTGTCCTGGCGGTGGCCTACCTCACGGTTCTGTTGGTGATCGGGTACTTCGGGGTGCGGGCGATTCGAGTTGCAACCGGCCCGTTACGGCTGTTCTACGGGGCCGTATTGTTCTCTTGGCTTGCGTACCAGGTACAGGCCTCCGTTTCGATGGACACAGCGGGGCTGGTCTACACCCAGTGGGTTCTGGGGGGCATCCTGGTTGGCGGCGGAGCGTCAGTCTCCCTATCACCTTTAGACCTGCCTTGGAAGCCGAGAATGGGACGCAGGGCTCGGCGAGGCGATAGCGCTCTAGACACCAGACGGCTGGTTGCGGCGGTTGCAATGACCATTGTCTGTTTCTATTGCCTTGGCTTGCTCTCGGCGCCGCTAAGGGCCGACATGGCCATTTATCGTGGACAGCAGGCGATCGTGAACTCGGATCTAGCTACGGCAGAGATCGAGTTTGGTCGGGCGATTGAACTTGGACCTCGAAGTGGCTTCCACGCCGAGAATATGGCGTATTTGTATGAACTACTCGGGCTTAACGAGCTTGCGTTTATCGAGATGGAGAGGGGAGCCCGTCTTCAACCCGGTGTTCCCTCTGTGGCGCTCAAGGCGGCACGGTCAGCCCTGATCGCTAATCACATCGGTGCCGCCGAGGGCTGGCACGAGTACGCGCTCGAAATCGGCCCCAATGGTGGCAGCGTGCTCACGGGGGCCGCAGCCTTCTACGCCCGCACCGGTCGATCGGACCGGGCCACCACCCTTCTCGACTCGTTCGAGTCCTTAGAGTCGCCAGATGTGGCTGCCTGGGAGGCAGCTAGAAAGACATACGAATTCTTAAACTTGGCGGAGAAAGCGGATCATGCGACCATCTGCGCCCTTGTTGGCCAACCGGGCTGTTGGGAAGCACCTTGAGCGTGTACACGAAACGCCTGGTAGGCCTTGGTTCCTTGCCCGATAACAGCAGGATGGAGGCCTTAGGGGGTTAGCCGTTCAAACCATCGTCAACCCGTCACTGCGACTACTCGATTGAGTCGTCTGCAGAGCAACTTTGCTTTCCAGTTTTCGCAGCAGAGAAGAGCACACGAACGGTCGCTGTTTGAGAATACGACAGAGTCTTTCATTGCCGGTAGACAGCCCTACTACGACAATGAAGATCCAAGCCGTCTCAACGCATGCCCGATATATTCCTCTCCTCTCTCAACGGACCACTTTGACTACTCCGGGTCTGACCTCAGGAAACGCTCTCGTAGAACTAGCCTCCCGTAACAATGGCGGGTCACGTAGTTGCCTGGCAGCGATCCGTTTGTCCGCAAACGTTAAGAGGGCTGGCGTTCTCAATGAAATCGCAATGGTGACCGTGGAGAGATTTCTAGAAGGCACCTCATGGAATTAGCCCCGATGAGACTGAAAAATCGCATCTACCTGGTCGGGAAAAGGGCTGTTCGTAGCTCTGTGGCGTTCATGACCAGCCATCCGGTTCTTAGCTCATTTCTAGTTGCTCTTGGCGTCAGGGTTGTCGTGGCTATTTCGACTGGTCTCCTCCACGAGGGCACACTCATCGGCGATGAAGGCCAGTACCTCATTCTTGCTTTGATGGCATCTGAAGGAAAGTTGACGTCAGAGTTCTGGCCCGGGTACGGCCAATCGCTCTTTGAATCCACCCGCACGTTCATGTGGCCACTCACCGCAGTATTTTGGTTGTTCGGTCCGTCTCGGATTGTCGCTCAACTTCTTGTAGCCACCTTTGGAGCGGTGACCTCCGCTTGTGCGGCCTGTCTCGCCGGCCGGTTCCTGCGGAGAGAGTTTGCACTTGGGGCAGGGTTGATTGTCGCGTTTTTTCCCTCACAAATTCTTTGGTCTACAGTCGTGCTCCGCGAGTCGTTGGTCTGGGCCGGGTTGGCGGCGATAGCTGTGACTGTCGACTATTCGCAGCGAAGTAGGTCGCATCTTCGCACCGCTCTGTTGACGGTCTTGCTGGGCCTGCTATTCGTTGCGACAGTCTGGCTCAGGGAGCATTCTGCGCTACTCGCACTGTGGTGCCTGTGCCCCGCTCTCCTGGTCGGACGCTCTCGCTTACGAGTTCGGATCCTCACCGCATCTTGTCTACTCATTGTTGCTCCATGGATTGTGGGACTCGGCCCTGGCGGCTCCGACTACGCACGGAAAGCCATGGAAAGCATGGGAAGCAGTCGTGCCTATATGGCAATGAGTGCTGACTCCAGTATTTCCGAAGAAATATTTGACTGCCCCGCTCTGCTTGAGAGTCAGACTCGTGGGAGCGACGAGATCGGCGAGGCCATTAGCCGATTGATTGACCGCCCCCGAGGAGAGTGGATCTGCATCCACGACCAGTCAGGGATAGGAAGGCTCGTAGACAACAGACTTACTACAAGTTTCCGGCGAATCCCCGGCGGCCTGTACGACACAATGATCCGCCCGGTTCCGTGGGGGGGTGGGCGGGGCTTAACCCAAGTCCTCGCAGGGTGGGAGTCCCTACTTTGGATCTCGTTATACGGCTTAGCGGCCTACGGCTTATGGGTCCACGGAAAGGGCCACCGTGTCCTCGTATACCCAACCTTGTTGCTGTTTTCTCTCAGTATTTCAGTCACCGAGGACAGATCTGTTTTGTGTTGGCTGTGCTTGCGATGGCTGGGGTTCAAGCAATCGTGGAAGGCCGGAGGATGAAATCGCGAGAAGGAAGTCTCGGAACCGTGTCAGATCATGAGTACGTGGATAGTGGTGAACGGTGAGATCACGAGCTCGACGAGAAGGCAGAGCGGTTGAAGAAGATCTCCTATCCCTGCCCATAACAATCGAAGGCAAGTCCCGAAATGTGGATCATCGTGTCGTCAAGGGATTTGGTGAAGAGTGGTCGCGCTTTGGCAACCGCCAACTTGAAGTAGACGAGTTGGAGACCATGTTCAGCCACTACACCTCGGTGTTCCCATGGGAAGACCTGCCTGAAGACGCGGAAGGCTTCGACGCTGGCTGTGGTTCTGGTCGATGGGCCCGGTTCTTCGCCCCACGCGTAGGCCGACTGCACTGCATCGATGCGAGTGAGGCAGCCCTCGACGTTGCCCGTCAGACGCTTGCCGGTGAGACCAATGTTGAGTTTCGACATGAGGATCTCAGTTCCCTCGGGCTTGAAGACGCAAGTTGTGACTTCGGATATGCACTTGGAGTCCTGCACCACATACCCGACACGGAACACGCCGTGGCAACGTGCGCAGCGAAACTAAAACCCGGGGCACCGTTTCTCGTATTCCTGTACCACGACCTTGAAAATTGCGGCTGGTTGCACCGACTCCTTCTCAGGGTCGTCACAGTGATCCGATTCGTCGTGGCGCGCCTGCCATCGAAGCCTCGGTCATTGGTAGCGGATCTGTTTGCTGCACTCGTCTATTGGCCACTTGCCCGTTTGGCCCGAGTGGTCGAAATGGTTGGACGGGACCCGGCGTTTCTTCCATTGTTCCAGTATCGGCATCGGTCGTTCTATGTGATGCGTAACGACTCCTTGGACCGGTTCGGGACCCGTCTTGAGAAGCGATACAGCAGGGAAGAGGTACGTCGACTCCTTGAGAGTGCAGGTCTTGAGAAAGTGGTCTTTTCTGAGGGCCCACCATGGTGGGTGGCAGTCGCATGGCGTCGGCATGATGGCCTATGACCTACAAACGTTCCGACAGTTCCCTTGTATCGGTGGTGATCCCTCTTTTCAATGCCGGGCCCTGGATACGCGAGGCCTTGGCCTCGGTCGCAGCGCAGACCCATGAGGTCCACGAGTGCATCGTGGTGGACGACGGTTCCACGGACGATGGACCAGACATTGTGCGGGAAGTGCAACAAGATAGGTCCCTCCCCTTAACCCTCATCGAGATCCAACATTCTGGGGTGTCGGTTGCCCGAAAT
>LWDU01000353.1_pt1 | contig 12907 bp, 2 predicted proteins | sample 727161 | NCBI WGS metagenome assembly LWDU01 (sample SAMN04566230, study PRJNA314399) | hydrothermal vent metagenome | isolation source: deep sea hydrothermal plume seawater | place: Mexico: Gulf of California, Guaymas Basin | collected 2004-07-11 | reverse complement strand
AAGAACCGACGCTTCATCGACTGAGGCCGATGGAGAGGGAAGGGTGGGATTAACAATATGTGATGTAGTGTCATCTGGCCACTCTCGTTCATAGTGGACACATCTGTTGCACCAGACAACATTGTCCCTGACCACAAAACATTCGTGACACACTCGGATCCTTGCAGAATGTGACGCACACACTTCACATTCACCTGAAGTGTTGGGATCGCCACAAAGGAAACAAGTGATATTGGTGACTGGGCAGTCGGGAATGTGTGCAGCAGCAACCTGTGGAATGTTCATCACAGGTGGAGAGAGAATTCCCTCTCCATGCATTGCGGCGTGCAAAGTTTCAACCACCTTCGGAGAGGCAAGCTTGGTCAAGGCATCTGCAAGCATAACATCTGTCTTGCAGTGCTCCAAGGTCGCTCGTCCCGCCAGGTGTTCTTCATGGAGACGGAGCCCACGGACTGCAAAGTAGCGAGTCCGCCATGAAGCTCCACATTGGGCAATGGTTAAGGCTGCCATGTTGTCAATCAGCAATCTGACCTTGGGAATTTCAACTCCAAGATCGCCAATCAACAGCCTCACTCCCTCACAGATCTGCCAAGCAAGCGTGGCTGCATTGAGCTCAGCCTCCGCCGTGGATAAGGCAGATACTGTCTGTCTTGAGGAGCGCCATACAATGATGGTACCACCTAATGAAATGATCAACCCTGACTGTGATCTGGTATCTGACCCAGCATAGCCAGCGTCAGACCAAGCAACAAGGTCGGTCAAGTCTCCAGTGCATGAAATCAAGATCCCTTGGTCTCTGGATGATGCCAAAAACCGAAGAATCTTGTCTGCCATATCTTGACTCCATTTCGCATGTTTGGAGCTGGCAGATGCCAGAAGAGACGTATAATAGGACATCTCAGGACGGGTGCGAGTGGCCAACCAGTTGAACTCACCACTATGGCATTGCAATTTCTTAAGAACTGCCGCCGATGGTATGAGCTCTTCTGGTAGCTTCTCGATTTGCACCGTCGTGTTGCCCTTCAGTCTCGTGAGTCCGTACTTAGCCAACAGCATGTCAGTGAAGGCACGCTNNAATGTCCAAACCTTGCCAAGTGCAGCGAGGAAAGACTCTCGCATGGGGCCATCCGCTGCTTGTAGCAGAAAGTCATCGACGTAGACAACTAGTATGCCTAGCAGTTTATTGGATGGATCACCCTTTCGAGTCAATAGCCACACCTGTGAATCCGACGGACAGCATCGGAGATAGTAGGTCTTATTACCTGCTACCCACTCCAGTTTACGGAGTTGCATATCCCTCTCGGCTGACCAGAGAGCTGGTGATTCACGGAGTCCGTACACCGCACGCTCTAAAGTCCACAAAGTTCCTGGTTCTACAAGTCCCCAGGTCACCCAAATCTGTGGTGGTTGGACAACAACAAGTCTTCCCTCTGGCAACTTAGCATTGAGGAAAGCTCCCTTCACATCATGTTTGGACGTCATCCATTTGTTGACGCGTCCAATCTTTAAACTGGCTAACAAGGATGAAGGCTCAGCTTGGGCAGTCCAACTCTGCTGAGTGGGATCCACATCAGCAAAATTACCGCACACACAAGCTCTACATTTTTTGTAGTCATCACCCTGTTTGGACCAAACAATCAGCATAGGCAACGGTCGCCCATGTTGCTTGATCTCCTCGGATGTTGACACCCGGACAGCATGAGTGTTGTAGAAATTCTTGGTCAACTCAGCTTCCGCAGCCAATTTCCATCTTTGTAGCTCAGGACCTGTGCTTGCTTTCACCTCAGCCGGGGGCACAATGACTTTTCCTTCAAGGCCCTCTTCCTTAACAACTTGCTGCATTGCATTGATATCCACAGTCTCAGCGTGTTCATCTCCGGAGTGTCCACCTTTAGATGATATAGTTATGGATGCTACAATGTCTCTCAGCCAAGGATTGGTATATAGCATATTCTTATACCATCGCTTTCTTCGGCTTCGGTGACGACGTGGTGGAGGTTCTTCCTCACCATCCGCCTCACAAGCTTCTTCCTCTGCAATGCCAGGAAGTATTGGTTCCTCTGTAGTCTCCGTCGGGAATGGGTCTCCGACAGAAACTTGAGGACCTCCATACACCGCAAAGTCATCATCAAAATCATAAAACTCATCATCACACTCTACTGTGTCTTCACCGACAGACAGCTCATCAGAGGTTGATGGCACATCGGTGGCAGTGTCGCATGATGAGGGAGATCCCCAGGTAGCCGTTTCAGATAACGTAAGGCACGCATGAGGGAACTCTAAAAGTTTTTGTGGAGAGGCTGGAAGCTGGAGGTCACGTGAAGCAGAAACAACTGCCTCTTCACCAAGTGCCTCGAGCTCCTCCTTCACCTCAATAATCAATTCGCTTATCTCTTCTCGTGGTTCAACCTCAACAAGAGGTACAGTAACAATGGGAGGCGGCGGAGTGGCTCTGAGACACTCCCCCCAAACCAAAGTATGAGGACGATCTGACTTATGCTTCCTCCTCTTACAAATGCAAGCATGACAGGTGGCCGTGTCCCGGGTAGCACCATCTGGGATAGGCGCCACAGGGGCCATCGCCGCTGCATCATAAAGTTCAGGTTCCGGAAGGGGTAATGGCGCGTCGGGGGTATCCCAGTCCGACATATTGGTCTTCACCCAATCAAGATCATTGTCCGCTAATCCTTGTGGCTGAATATTCGTCCGGGCTTTAACTAGACCATTTTGATAAGTCCAGCTAGACCCTGACACAAACTCACAAGGACCAAAAATGGTCGCTGGCATGGCCCGTAGCATGAAAGCACTTTTAGGAGGTGGATCTTTCACCACCATCACTCTCGTTCCAAACGGAATGACTGGATATTCCTCAAGTCCGGCATCCGCCCTACACAACTGAGCAGATGCTAAAACCGCAAGTCCCCACCAGGTGATAGGCAACCTGCCTCCACCAAGTAAGTATCGTGCTCGGCGCTTGAGAATACCAACTGAAACCTCCGCTGGATTCGCATTCGGGTCATATCCTGCTGTGGTGGTGGGCATTATGCCCTTATCAACAAGAAACTTCTTAAATTCATGCGAGGTGAACTCACCTCCCTGATCACTGTGGAACCGGAAGACTATTTCAGTGGGATAACTCGCATGATCATTGTTAATCTGCACAAGTAACTTTTTTATCGCCTCAGGAGCCTCGTCCTTAGTTCCCAACAATGCTGCATAGATGAGTGCAGGCTTGCGTTTCTTGGGAGCCGAACTGGATGAAGAGGTCGCATCTGGTGTTGGTTGATTCTCATACTGAGTTCCTGCATCACAAGTTTCCGCAGTCATATCAGGTCTGACTGTGAGAACAAGAAAGAAATAGCAGGGATTCTTGTGGGTGAGGTTCCCGGGTCTGGGGGTAGCGACATGTGGCCCTGATAGATCACATGAACACACACCTAAAGACTCATTGGTCCTCCGGCCGTGGGCTCTTCGCCGTTGAGCCGCAGCCTGCCACAGAGAATTCTCAGGAGAATACTTCTTATGTTGCCATGGGGTCTTGTCCTGGTCAAAAGACGTAACAAGATCCCTGATGCTTTTCTTTGTTTGCTCTACTAAATCGGGAGGCCTTTGAATGACTGAAGCAGGGTGCTCCTGAAGGTCAAACATGTCCTCGCAATCTTCATCACCGACCCTGCCTGCAGCAGCGATCGGTGGCATCTTATGTTGCCAGGGCACTTCACCAACAGTCGCAGTAGCTGCTGTCGGTGGTGGACAATCGGATTTATCTCTTCTCCATGCCCAGTGCGCATCATCATCATATGGAAATGGTAATGGTGCCGGCAAAGTCCTAACTCCTGTGATATTAGCTTTCAACCATGGCTGAACAACTGTATTCCAGACCTTTTGAAGGCCCTTCATGCACGCAAGTGAATGCAAAGTCTTAAATTGTTCATCCATTGGCATCCTAACAAAGTCGCTCACCAAGGTGCCATTAGACAGGAGATCTCTCCCCCGTTTGCTGGCATCCGTTTGTAGCTTGGCGTCTTGTAGAATGAGCTTACACTCTGAATCTGGATACAGAGCCGCAGAGGCTGCTAGTCCACCTCCTCTCAAATGCAAATGTTCATGCCCGCCTTGGCATAACTTCTGCAAATAATGAAACACTTCAGATCCCTGAAAATGAGATCTCTTGCGAACATGTTCCCCATTGAGAGAAGGTCCACAGCTGCACTGGTCAAACAAGGCCAGAAAGAAAGGCAGCTGCCTTAACACCTCTAAAGGACTCTTGGAAAAGATGTCTGAATATGCAGAATTCTCAATGATATATTTCCTGTCAAGTAAAACTTGAAATATGCACGCCACGGCAAGAAATGCCAACGCGGCTGTCTCCTTGCTTCGTCTCTCCTCTCTTTTTTCTGGTGTGACCGCTCTGGAGTCGTTACCCCACGGTGCACAATTTGGAGAAACAAAAAGACAGTCCGTTCCGCGTTGTAATAAGCATTGCAACAGCTTTTTCTGATGCTGCTTCTTGGACAAGTTCCAGCCATATCTATAGTCAATGGGAGGAAGATGTGGAACCTTCGTCATCTCTGCGTTATGACTCAGAGATGAGGAACCACTGCACCATTCCCACATTTTGACTGCCGGATTGGAAACACTCTCCGACGTTTTCTCAGCAAAATGCCGTTCTAGTTCGTCGGGACCAACTACTTTGGTTGTGTCTCCCCCGTAATAAACGTCTGGCAAGTTCTTGTACTTGGAAATCACGTTGTTGAGCTGCGCCTTAGGCATATCTTCAGCCAAGTGCTTGAGACAAGCCCTTGTTTCAGACATAGACACAGCATTCCGACACACTCTGGCTGCCGTCGGGTCCTGAGTGACAAGTCCACTCCTGCCTGGAACTGAATGTTCAGGCAGGTCATCAATGATCTTACTCAGCTCATTCTTAGTGATGTAGGGTAAAGTACCCCACATCTTGATCCTGATCACTCGTCCCGTCGGTGTTGTCACCGTGTGTCTCTCACCTCTCATAATGGTGCAACCTCGCTCGTACAGAAATCCCTCTGGAAAGAGATCAATTTTCTCACCACCATCATCAATTGGAACAACGACTCTAGGCACTCCTTTGGGGCCTACTTCCCGACGTCCCTTACACCCTCCATGAGCGAGGGTGATGGTGTCGGGGAATTGCTGTCCAGATCGTGGCTTCTGATGAGTCATGTGCACATTTGCCCATGAGTCTAGACCGATGCAATCACGAGGAAACTTGGCGGGAGAGACTACAGCTGAGGCACGGGCGATCTCTTGACCATCAACGATCATAGAAACCTGGGCTTTGCCCTTGCCGCCCTTGCCGCCCTTGCCTTTGCCTTTACCTTTGGCGCCTTTGCCTCCGGCGTCTTTGCCTCCGCCTTTTCCACCGTCCTTGCCCTTGCCCTTGCCCTTTTCTTCCTCCTTCTTCTTGAGCAAGGCAGGCATGCCGGCCTCTTTGCGTTTTCTGTACGCATCCATGGTTTCTTGCCACTTGAGATCTTTTCCTCCACCCGGACAAGTGCAATCCTTGAGAACGTGGTCACTTTTACCACAGGTGATGCACCTGTTCTCGGACTTGGGGAATCCCTCATGTTTGAAATGACAAGCCATACCACGGGTGCACACACCTTTGTCAGTCCATTCTCGACAAGGTTGCGCCCACATGGAAGTGGTAGCTGTATTGTGAAAGCCAACTGCCGCTACCGTGTCCGCAGGAACTTGAGCCGGAGATCTCTGAGGCGGTTTGACATCTACCTTGACTTTGGCAGCTGCAACCCGTTTTTTCTCCGCATCTTTAACCTGGGTTTGTCTAGCCTTCTGGTTGTCCGTGAGAGGCAAACCAGTGTTGAGGCTTGAGTTACCAGCGATGGCCATTGCTCCTAGTTCATAATTGGCGAACTCAGCAACTTTCTCCATGGTTTGTTGGTCAATCTTATGTGGGAGTCCAAGCTCATTCTTCAGGGATATCCACCGAAAATTGAGTTGGGGTTCAGCCTTCTCAAAGACTAAACTGAAAATGGACTCCATGGCTCGGTATGACAAGAGAAGATCGGGTGGGGAGAGTTTGAGCTCCGCCATCCGGCGAATATTCTCCTTCCACTTTATCAACTCCATCTGAGCAGACCTGGGATTGGAACACACTGATGGATTGCGAACAGCTGCTTCCAATGTGATCCGCTCATCTGCACTGCCAGGTGCAAACAATTTGAACACCCAAAAAACAAGAATGTGAGTCTCATCGATCTTACCTTTCTGGGCTCGTTGGTTGACCCAGTTCTTAATGTCCACAGGGACTGCTTCAATGAACTTCGGTCGCATCCAAGAATCCAATTGCACCCAGGCATTAGGAAGTGCCTGGGTTGGTAAGATGGACTCACGCTCTCTGACTGGTGCTGCAAGATATTCTTTGTACGCAACAGTAGCCTGCTGCAGACACCAACGCCACCAATTTGCAAGGTGAGTTCCACAAGGGATAAGCGTCTGAAGGACTGTTGTCTTCCAGTTGTGAAGACGATTTGCCCTTGTGGCCATGTCTCCCAACTCCAACTTTGGCATAGTAGTCAAAAACATTTGAATACTCTTCATGATCATTCCAAGCTCTGCTGTCGTAAGATCAGCTGGTGATGCATCCGACTGACCAAGACCTGGCGGAGCTGACATTGCTTCAGCCTCTATCGGTGCACTACCGACAGGAAGGGAAGTTGTCTGACAACCAAACTGTAGAGGAGGCACAACAGCAGGTTGCAACCTGCTGGGGGCTTCGCGTGTCGGTTCTGGTGTTGCCACCTGGGCCGACATGCATGCTGGCTGACCGCCACTCAAAAACGAAAACAAGTCACTGTCCGTAGGAAGCAGAACCCGATCTAGACCTAGATTCTTGCTTTCAATGACCTCGGTGACTGGTCTACCGCCTTCTGCACCGCTAGCTACTTGCTGGCCTAGCAACACATCTGCCATGGGCCGGCTTGAGCTCTCAGGTGCTGGCTGGTTTTGGGCGTTCCTGAACTGGCTTTCTCCTGCACTCTGCCTGACAAGACGGTCTGGGCCCGACACAACTGTCGAGGTTGGTGCATTGAGATCCAGTGCTCTCGCAGGAATGTCAATCCCAGGCCAGTCACCTTGGCCAGCGTCCTGATCAAGGCCGTCTCTGGGAGTAAACATTTCGTAGTGTTGAGCCTGGGATGAACCCTCGTGGGCCGCTTGGGCTGGCCACTCAGACTCATATACCAACATCCTTGAATGAACATCTAACACATAGACCTCAAGAGAATTGACTTGCATTTGGAGCTCTGACACTGCTCTGGCTAGATCCGCAGTGGAATCCACCGCCCTGTGTGGTGGTGTCATAGGCTCCTGAACAACTTCAACTCGTCGAGAATCCTGTGAATTGATTGGTCCATTCACCTCAGAAGTCGGTGGTCCGAAAGTGATTGGCACTGTCGGTTCGACCTCTGAGCAAGCAACAAGTTGCTCTGGTACGCGTGGTGGTGAATCCGACTTCGCCCCTGCGTAGAAGGATTGATTGTTCTGACTGTTTGCACTGCCGAATAACGACTGTGCACTGCTTGGTGGAACAAGCGGAGCTCCAGGGAAGTTGGAAGGTAATAGGGCTCTGGGATCAACTGGTTCACCCGCTCCATTGGATGCCCTTAACATGCGCTCACGCATGACCTTATTCAACTGTAGCTGGAGATTCACCTCGGCACTGAGACCGTTTCCATCACTGGACCTTACTTGATCTTCTTCTCGATGAGGATTACCATCAATCGAGGCAGAAGACTTCTCGGGATTCCTCTTAGATCCCTTGGGGAGGAAGTAGACTGATTGTGGGAGTCCCTTACATGTGCCACTGAACGTGTGTTTACCTGCGTTCAGGTCACATCGGGGACAACTCTTAACTTCCATAGCTCCAAGATCTCCAGTCGAGTTAGCCCGACGAATAGCAAGTGGTCTTGTATGAGAAGGATCTGGCTCAGGTGGTGGCAGGATAGATGCCTGTGCACCACGTAAGGTTGCGCTTGATACACCTTGCACAATGCCTTGGGTCAGAGCATAGGCTGCTCCGGCAGCTGCAGCAGCTGCTCCTCCGACGGCAATGCCAATCGAGGCTGAGGCCCCGATGGCATCACGAGCTCTGTCTTTCCAAGTTGCCACTTGAGAAGCAAGAGCAAGTTGCCATTCACGTCGGAGGTTTGCATCTTGGATTGATGCATAGTGGGTGATGATATCTCCCATGCACCCACGGCAAAAAGTATAGCCTTGGAAGGCTTCAATGCCGATGCATATAGGGTGACCATACACACCGCACTGCGCACAAATTGCCGGGTCAACCTGAAGCTGCCCACATGCCTGGCATTGGCACTGCATTCCCAACAGCAGTGATTCATTTGCTGTTGCAAGTATTGTAGTTGATAGAGATAGGTCATTTGGGCTCATAACCCTTGAGAGTGCGCAGACTGAGTCTACGGGGAAACCCTGCGTATTTGCTGGCTGGATAGCCATGTCCTGGAAGTCGGCGTTCGGAGTACCAACTTGGGAACCCCCGCGGCTTGGCCTGCGGACCCGTCCGTGGGAATCTGTGGTATTATCAATCAATACTTGGATCGGACCATGGAATGATCCTGTACCTTGTGATGGGGTAGTGGGGCGTGTTGAGGGGAATGAATACGACCCGTTTCCCTCACTCATCGTCACATAGTTCTCAGACATGATAATGAACTTCTTTTAGTGTCGCACTGCTCACACTGCAACTGTCTGTCCTCAAAGAGGTCAACGAAGTCAAAGATCGTCACTGAGACGTTTGGCAAGACAAGGCTTGAATGCTAAGTCAATCTGGCGTACACAACTTATTACTTGAGACAGCACGGAAGGGCTGACTTCGATCTTGAGCCAAACGTATCAATGTATATCTTGTGCCTGGGTTGTCCAGGCTGTTATTCTAGAAACTAGGTACTTTAACATAGCGGAACAAACTAGGCTCACAAGCTCCCCCTTGGCTGTATTCCGAGGAGACTCACTAAAGGCCTTGAGGGCACATGAGTCACCTCTATACCAGACAACCAAATAAAACAGAGGCTTGTTGAGCAGCTGGAAGAATCTCATACCCCTCCAGCTTATTGCTCTCCAAAATATGTAAAGTACGAATTATATGAGAAGATCACCTGAGTGCGGGCCGCACGGATCAAGTGGAGTAACTCTGAGGAAAGCACCGAAAGCCAGACCAGCGAGTTACAGCCACTTGTCACGCTTCATGCCTTTAAGGGTGAAAAACTCATAAGTCAAAAGATTCTTGCATTCTATTTTTCTTTACAGAAGAGCTATTTTTCCATGCTCCCCCGTAGATATACAGACACAGAAACAGATACACCACCAGATTAACTACCCTGAATGCTGTTGATACAGGATAGGAACCTTCCACCGACTGAATGCTGTTGATACAGTCGGGAGCAATCTGAGAGATCGTATGTTTCCGTTCCACAGACGCAGTACTGCAAGGTAAGTCACTATAGGGCAACTTGAAATCCATGCAGTCCAGATCGTCTACACACAACAATGCTTTGTACGTGATACAACTGAGGATCCACCGTACGCACTGATTCCACATACTTCAAATGGCAAAGCTCACTCCGACGCCTGAGGCTGTCGGGTGGTACAGAACGATGCATCAGAGAATATTGCTATCTTTGGATTCTTGCCTACACAGATTTTGCATGCACGGGCTGAACACACACTTGCCACACGATCCAAACCGCGGCAATTGTTCATTGTGTGAAAGCACATTCCGCGATGCACTGCTGAGGCAGAGAAATAGATAATTTGCTCTAAGTCTGGAAAGTATGTCACAGACTTCTTTGTAGGTTTCTTCTTGTGCCTCATCCGATGGCTTTCATCCGACGAGTCAGAAGAATGTGGATCACATCCAGTACATGCACACTGACACAGGCGTGGGGTACAAAGACCACAGTAATTTGACATTTCACCTGTGCTTGGCATGACTGCTCTAGGGCGATTGCAACGACTCACGCCGAGCTCACATATGCAACGTCCACCACCAGAGAGCTTCGTAATGAACTTTGGCTTGACATAGTACCAAAGTCCAATGAAGACAAGAGCAAGTAGGCTGCCAAAGAGTATGACTTGCATGAGGCTGTATCCTTCATCTGCCTCACACACGCACACATTAGAGGCCTTTCCTCCTTGGCTCCAAGCTCCTGATGCCCAAGTGCCGGCGGTTTTCCAAGCGTTGGCTTTATGCCATGAGCCTGAGGACGATGCCTGTGAGGCTATCTTGGCATGGTGAGCTCGTGCACGGATGACATCTCTCTCCCGCGGGATCTTGCCTCGGCGGGGAGCTCCTGTTGCACGCTTTGGACTTGGACTTGGATGAGTCCTGATGTCCTTGGAACGCCAAGGAGGAGTCGGATCAACTTGTGGAGGATCCTGAGTCTCCGTATCAACTTCCCAACGGGCATCATCGCCTCTGGCACTTTGGTCTGAACCTTCCCAGGTGTCATCTTGACGCCATTTCCAGTCATCATTCGCATCATTATGGTCTGGAGTATGAGCATCACGATCAGGAGATGGTGTTAGACGGAAATTGTCCTTATCTTTGACTGGGTCAAACTCATGAGCAAGGCAATTGCACATCTCCTTGTGTTCTGGCTCACTTTCTGGATACCGAATCCTGCATGCTTCATGGCAGTACTCCCAATGTTCTGGATCTTCTGCTGTTGGCAATCTGATTCGGACTCCACACTGGCCTTTACAATCAACCAAATCAACTGGTTCATCTGGCTCCGCACCTGTTTCTGGCACAAAGACTCCGACGCCATGCTTCATCCATGCGGGCTCAATCTCAGGTCTCTCGTCACCTGGTGGTGCCGCAACTTCCTCTGCATGTGGCAAGACGAACTCTGGACTTGGATCAAAGTACGAGAGTTCACGCACCTTGCTCGTTTGCCGATTGGTCTGTGTGTACGCCTCCAGATCGACTGTATATGTGCTCTTTCCCCACGTCATCTTTTCAAGCAGATGAGGATTCTGCTTATCTTTCTCCCTATGCCAAAGATCGTTTAACTGATCTTGCATTTCAGCCGTCATCTCGATCCACTGCTCTTTCCACTGGTTCTTCCCGATCTTCACGTCCCCCAGCACATGCCACTTCTTGAGGATCTCCGCGTCGACTTGCGGAGTCTCAGGAACGATGGTGCCTGTTGTTCGTGGTTGTCCCATGGGCATGGTGTTGGGATTAGGGGCATGTTGAGGGGAAGCCCTTGAAGAAGCTGGATCCGACTGGGATTGCTTCCAGTCGAGACTTGGCTTAGCCTTGGCAACAGGGATATCCTCTGTCCAAGAATCGTCTTGTCCAAATCCAGGCAGAGGAGCCCCAAAGAACTTGCGACCAGTAGCATCGGCTAACCAGATGCCTGGTTTCTCCCGAGGCGACCTACTCGTATCCTGGCTGCCTCTGGCTTTGCTCTTGCATGTCGCTGCAAGCTTGTGAGATTCCCCTGGAGAGGATCCACCTTCATCCAGGGGTCGCTTCCTCTGCACTTCTTGTGTGGCAGGGTCCTTAGGTTGCACCGGCACTCTGATGCTGAAATCGCATCCCTCATTGTTAGTGTCGGGACACTTCCATAACTCAGCATCATTATCGTCTTGCTGCATGAGTGAACTGCAACGACCACAATACTTAGTACGAGAAGCCTTGGACTTGCTCTGCTTACTTTCTTTCTTTGAGCACACTGGTTTTTTCTCTCCGACGAAGGCAAATTCTCCGTCGGGAACTTCAGTTGTGCACATCCACTTGATCGCTGGGTGATGTGGTACCTGAGCCTCGATGTCTGCAGGATGCATGACTTCAAGGTTGGGTACCCATTTCTCAAACCTGGGTTCACCTTGACCTGCACCTCCGTTAGTGTCAAGGTGCAACCGCATGGGTCTGCATCCACTTTCACCAAACACTTTCTGAATGTTCCCTGCTGACCGTTTGATAGTTGGTCCATGTTGTGCTGCGGGATTGCACAAGGATTCAATCAGCAACTTGTGATAGCGCTGATCATCAAACATTTTGCAGGAAGTGGCATACTCCCAAGCCTTGTACTTGTTGGGAGTGTGATACACACCCGCAAGGTCACCGTCATGCAAAATTCCATGTCCAAGCTCAAGATCTTCAGAAGCGAGAAAACCATGGGCGAGAATGTTCTGGATTGCATACGGGTTAGTGCCATGCCACCCGGTTCCCCATCCAGAAACGTCCTGTCCATCGTCATCATGGCCAAGAATTTCATAGATGAGAACGCTCTCCTGATCAGGATCAATCTCAGGAGGGCCTAAGCGATACGTGATGTATGTCCTCTTGTCAAAGAACATCTTCCATGCCACCTGATATTGGTAGGCATGGGCATCCGCCTGAGGCGGGACTTCTGGGAAGTAACCGACTTTTTTCCCTTCGGTCTTCCACTCCTTCACAATGGCGCCACGGGCATCACTGAACCAAGAACGACACTGTCGTGGTTTCACAAGTACCCAATCATCCGGTGGTGAAGGTGAAGTCATTGGCGTCTCCTCGGTGTTGAACTGCGAAGAAACGTAGTTGGTTGTCCAGCTCGGCTGTTGATCCCTCGAAGAACGGTCGAAGAAGACTTGAGCCGAGTCAGCAATGGAAGGAGCCTGTGTTACTAGAAAAGTCCTAACTAGTAAACTAGTAATTAGCCCCCAAATCTGTATATATTTGGCTTTCTTTATCACACGTCGCGCAGGAGACTTAACTCTAGCAGCTTTTACTCGCACATGCCTGTTACACGCAGCATCACACATGTCATCGATAAGAACCGACGCTTCATCGACTGAGGCCGATGGAGAGGGAAGGGTGGGATTAACAATATGTGAT
>LWDU01000580.1_pt1 | contig 12908 bp, 10 predicted proteins | sample 727161 | NCBI WGS metagenome assembly LWDU01 (sample SAMN04566230, study PRJNA314399) | hydrothermal vent metagenome | isolation source: deep sea hydrothermal plume seawater | place: Mexico: Gulf of California, Guaymas Basin | collected 2004-07-11 | reverse complement strand
GGACCATGAACGGAATGCGCAGGCCGCCCTCGTAGAGTTGTCCCTTGCCGCCGCGGAAGACGCGCTTGCCTGTTTTGGGGTCTACATTCGGTCCGAAGAAGCCATCGGGCTTCTGGAAATACGCCTGACCGCCGTTATCGCCACACAGGAAGATAATCGTGTTGTCATCGATCTTGAGAGTCTTGAGCAGCTTCATGATGTCGCCGAGCTGGCGGTCGCACATCTTCAGCATGGCGGCATAAACGCGCGCATCGCGCGTCGTCTGCTGGCCAAAGTCCCAGCTGGCATCCTTGTCTTTGAACTCGAGCCAGGCCGGGTCGTCTTCCGGTATTCCCCAGAGCCCGTGCGGCGGGGTCCACGGAAGATAGCAGAAAAACGGCTTGTCGGCGTTGCTCTTGATGAACTTTACGGCCTCAGCGAAGATTAGGTCCTGGGCATAGTGTTTCCCCTCATAGAAACTGTGGCCATTGCCAGGCAGAATGACTTCCTCGCTGTTGCGGATCAGATAGGGTGGGTAGTAGGTATGTGCGTGCACCTGGTCGTAGTAGCCGTAGAAGATGTCGAAGCCGTGCTTTTCTGGAACACCCGATGTGCCACGCCCGCCGATCCCCCATTTGCCGAAGCCTCCGGTCGCGTAGCCGGTCTTCTTGAGCAGTTCCGCGATGGTGACATCGTCAGCGCGGATGGGAGTGGCGCCGCCGTTACTGCGCATGGATGTGTGGCCGAGGTGCTTGCCGGTCATCAACACGGCACGGGTTGGGCCGCAGACCGGACCACCGGCCAGGCATTGGGTGAAGCGCATGCCTTCTTCCATCACCCGGTCAAAGGTCGGCGTACTGATCTTTTCATGGCCGAGCCCGGACATCTCGTAGTAGCCCCATTCATCGAGCATCAGGTAGATGATATTTGGCCGTGAACCACTGGTTGTCACAGGGCCCTTTGCCGTTGCCGAGTTCTGACAACACATTACAGCGAGCAAGCTTGCCGTGACAAAAAGCGTTCTGATAATTTTCATAGTGTCTAATTCTCTTTTCAATGATCCCGCATACTCGGCTGAAAATCGAATCCATTCTCTCGATTCATCATCGGGCCTTCTTAGGAATCGGTGCGCCGATCGCCTTCTGCCAGGCCAGCAGTTCATTCAGCAACTGGTCGCGAACCTCCGTTTCCACAAGTGCGAGGTTCTTGCTCTTGCTCACGTCGGGTCGGAGGTTGTATAGTTCTAGGCAGTTGTTGGTTGCGATGGATTCCCGTCCACCATCGAGACTCCACTCCTCAAGGTACATTAGCAGTTTCCAATCGCCACGCCGAATGACGCTGACCGGTTGTTGCCGGTATGCGGGATATCTCCGCGTTCCAGTGTATTTCGGATTCCCGCTCAAGTAGGCCGGAAAATGCCAGAACAAAGCCCTCTCCCCGAGACCTCCCTCACCCAGCAATGCGGGCACCAGGCTTTCGCCATCGATTTCGTAACCATCCAGGTGCGCCGAGATATCCTCCACGCCCGCCAGTTCCAGCATGGTGGGGTACAGGTCGATGGCCATCACCGGCACGTTGTTGACCGACGGTTTGATTTTATCCGGCCAACGCACCAGGAACGGCACGCGGATTCCGCCTTCGTAGTAACTGCCCTTCCAGGAACGCAGCGGAGTTTGCGGCGCATGTCCCGGAGTCCCGCCGTTGTCCGACAGGAAGATCACCACCGTGTCCTTGTCCACGCCCAGTTCCTTGAGCTGATCCAGCATCAGGCCGATGATGGCGTCCAGGTCCGCCATCATCGTACCGTAGCCGGTGCTGACCGACTTGTGAAATTTACCCGGCTCTTTCGCCTTGTACTTTTTCAGGGTGGCCGGTCGGGATTGATTGACCGCGTGCACGGCGTGATGGGCCAAGTAGATCAGGAAGGCATTGTCTTCGGACACGCAGCGCTCGGCAAACTTCATCGCCCGCCGCGTGTAGGAAAACATCTGCTTTGGATCCTCCCGATCCTTGGCGAACAGGCGTCTCAAGGTGCCGGCCGGGTGTTCGTCGACATCGTCAAATCCCTGCATGGCGGGACTGACGCCGCCCCGATTGCCCGAGCCCTGCTTGTCAAAACCACTGACATGCCATTTGCCATACATCGCCGTGCGGTAAGCGGACTTCTTCATCGCTTCGGCGTCTCGAAGTAATCGCTGCCGCCGCCTGACCAATCCCTCCATCCCATGTCATCGATGAAGAACAGGACGATGTTCGGCTGCGTCGCACTTTCGACAGTTGGAGCGGCCGCGTTTGCTCCAAGAACGCATGCCAAAAACGCCAGCAAGGGTGCGATGATCGATCTTGGGTTCATTTGTTGATAGGAAACTCAATTGTTCCGATTTGATTCGGGGGGGGACGTCCCATTAGGAAAAGGGCATAGAGGATGATGGCGTAGCCAGCGAACACCCTAATCATACCCAGCCTCATGTTTTCATCCTCCATTGGTTAGCGGGGCTCAATGAATGCATGATAGGAAACTCAGCTTCACGAAGAGACCAGGAACTGGCGTGACAGCCGGCGTGACGTATTGGGATTACGATTTCAGACTTCATTAATTTGCTCAGTCTGCCCAATGGGTGATCTTTAGATGCTTGAGTTCTATCGTCCCATCGCGCGCGGAAATGGCTAGTGAGCCTTTGGCGATTTGCATGCGGCTGCTGATGGCGATTCGATCATCGATGAACGCTTCGAAAACGTCGCCGTGCACCATGACATGAAGTTTGAATGAGCGATCGGTTGGAATCTCCAATGATCGGGCATCCATCGGAGAGTTCCTGTTCCATTTCACCCAATGCCGAAAACTCACTTCCGAATTAACGGGATCGATTCTCAGAATGTAGGAGTCCTCGATCTTTTCATCGGAGCGAAAATAGAGGGTAAACAGGCTTCCTTCGGCCACGGTGACATCGGCAGAAAGGAAAAAGTCTTTTGGAGCCTCTTTCCAATGCGCCAAAGCATGATGGCCAACCTTCGGTTCCAATGTGATTGACTTGGCATTTGCGCGAACTGGACTCTTCAAAAGAGAAGTAAAGGCCTTGCTGCCTAAACCAGAGGTAGCATCCTTGTTGCAGGCTTTCACTATTTCCGGAACCAGTCGAACCGCCGGATGTCCTGTTTCATCGAGATAGAGTTCGCGAGGCAATGCCATGACGCCGCCATAACTGTGGCCGTCGTAATCGCTCTTAAGGGTTTCAAGGTAAGCCTGCCAAATGGTGCGTTTGCCGTCGTAGTCGGTTTTGCCGGCATTGAAATGAATTCCATTGGGGGAATCGTTCTTGGGGCGCCGCCACGGGCCTAGCGGGGAATCAGCGAGGCGAATCCAACTGGTATGCGCATACATGATCATCGCCCAACCATTGCCAAACTGAAAAATGTCAGGACATTCGCCAGCCCTGCTGTCGCGGTCCAGGAGCATGGGCTCCCGTTTCACTGTCCAGTTGCTTAGGTTCGAACTGGTCGCGTAAGCCACGGCTCCAGCTGGGCCATATTCACCATGGGTTTGTTCCATCGCTGCCACTGCCATCCACCACTGATCTGTTTCAGGGTTCCAGAAGACATGCGGGTCACGCCAGACTTGAGTGGTGTCGTAAACATCTTTCGGGACATCACTATGAAGTAGAATAAGTGGGCTCTTAGATGATTTCGTCCAGGTCACAAGATCGCGACTTGTCGCAACGCAAATGGCACGATCTGTTTCTTTAGTATTTTCCTTTTTAATCGCTGTGCAATAAAAGGCGTGGAAGAGTCCGTCTTTCTCGACAATACTTCCGGTCGCTATAAAGGGTTCGTTTTCATCCGGTGTGATGGCGGCGGGCAATTGCTTCCAGTTTACCAGATCGCGCGAGGCGAGGTGTGCCCATTCGAGACCGCCCCACTTGCCATTGGGTTTCTTGTGCTTACCAAGATAGTAAACATGATGAACGCCGTCATGATAATACGGAATCGGATCTCCAAAAAAATTTCCCTCCGGCCGAAAGTGAAAGGTAATGTTGGGCCCGATTGAAGGCGCTTGATCAATGGCGTCGGCAGTTGTATGGGCCGAAGACAAGAACAACAATATCAAGAAATACAGGTATATTGGGTGGCTGGGGGCGCTAGGTTTGTTCATTGCTTGTTCCATTTCATCTTGGTGCGATGCGAATGGCGCTATTTGTTCTTCTTCGGTTTGTTCCCGGCGCCCGGTTTGGATCTAGGCTTCTGCAATTTGGGATTCAAATCCGGGCGTTCGGGAAAGCCCTTCAGGAAGCGGGCGTTCGCACCTTTCCGATCGTGGTCGCCGATGTCTGCGCGGGCTTTCTCAATGAGTCGGGTCAATTCCGCCACGACCTCTGGATGCTTGGCGGCAACGTTGGTCTTCTCGCCGATTTCCGCCTCCAAGTCGAAGAGCAGTGGTTCGGTGACGGCGCCGTAGTCTCCTTCGCGGCTGTAATGTCCCCACACCCGGTCGACGGGGCGGGGGACATGGAGTTTCCATTTTCCGAGGCGCACGGCCTGGAGCCGGGTGCGGATGTAGTAGAAGTAAGGACGGCTGGCGAACTTGTTGCTGTCAATAAATTTGTCCTTGGCCCAAATGGATGAGATGTCGATTCCATCAATCACGCGGTCGGTGGGCACCTCTCCCCCAGCGAGGCTGGCAAAAGTGGGAAGGATGTCGATCAGGCCCGCGATGGTGTCATCCTCAGTGCCGGGGGGGACCCTGCCCGGGGCCCTGACCACACAGGGAACGCGAAGTCCTCCCTCCCATCCATTTGTCTTGTCGCCTCTCAAGGGGAAGGCGGTGCCGCCGTGATCCGCGGCGTTTTCACCGTATCTCTTGATGTGTCCGGCACTCCGCCCCAGGTACCAGGGGCCGTTGTCACTGGTGAAGATCACGTAGGTGTTCTCATCGAGCCCTTCCTCCTTGATCGTCTTGAGGATGCGTCCGACGTGAAAGTCCATCTCCTCGATCACATCCCCGTAAAGACCGCCGGTGGATTTGCCCTTGAACTCATCCGAGACCGCCAGCTTCACATGCGCCATTGTGTGGGCGAGGTAGAGGAGGAAGGGCTCCCCATTGTTCTCTTTGATGAAACCGATCGCTTCATCCGTGTAGCGTCGGGAAAGTTGTCCCATGTTGACCCGCTTCTCGATGACCTTCTCTCCCCGAATGAGGTTGACGATGCTGTCATTGCTGCCACCGGTTCCAAAGAAGGAATCGAAACCCTGGTGAGTTGGAAGCAGGTGGGTCACGATGGCACTCCGCTTCTGGGTTTGCCGGGCGAGGCTCCATTTGCCGATGGCGATCGTCTTGTAGCCCACGTCCTTGAGCACCTCCGCCACGGTGATCTCGGTGGAGTCCACCACCGGGTGATTTCCGACCGAGTTTTGGTGGGTCGCGACGCGCATCGGGTAGCAGCCCGTCATCAGCGACGTGCGCGACGGCCCGCACACGGTCTGCGCATAGAAGCTGGTGAGCTTCATGCCCTCCGCCGCCATGCGGTCGATGTTGGGCGTCTTGATGGTGGTATTGCCGAAGCAGCCCAAGTCTCCGTAGCCCAGGTCATCGGCGTAGATGATGACGAAGTTCGGTTTCTTCTCCGCCGCACTGGAAGCGATTGTTCCAGCGCAGACAAGGAGGGCCAGGAGGGTGCCAATTCGATTGGTTTTCATGGTCTTTACTTGGCCATTTCCGCCACCAACTCCCGGCAACGGGTCTGGTGGCGTTTCAGGATTTCAGCGTACTCCGGTTTGCCGGAGATTGATAGGAAATTCAATGGTTCCGATTTGATTAGGGGGGAGGAAGAAAAAAAGGCTGACCCGAATGGCACTAAGTTAAGACGGGGTTTCGATGAAATTTCTGAGCAATTGGGTCTAGGATTGACCTGAGCAGAACGATATCAAATCCGGCCTCACCTCGGCCAGCTTCAAGATTGAAAAGGCCCTGGACATGATTTTTTTCCTGAAGCCGGGGGTGTTAACCCCGGACAATGGAAAACCAATCAGGACGGAACAAAATGCCTTAACTTAATCCCATTCAGGCCTGTCCCATTATTTTCTTCTCGATGTCGGCTTGATTTGATGTGTCGGGGCGTCCGAGGCAACGCAAGACGCGGAATACTCTAGATACGTTGCGTCTATTCACGACTCAATCCATCAGCCGCACGTTGTACTGGCGAGGACCGGCCTTGTAGCCTTTGTAGGCCGACGCATTCAACCCCGCGGCCGTGTAGATCCAGATCCGAGAGTCCCACGGATTGTAGATAACGACCTCTTCCCGCGCATCCCCGCAGACATCCGCGGGGATACAGTGATACCAGCCCATTTTGCGGTCGCCGACCGGCTTCGGCAGCCCGGAAAGTTCGGCGAACTTTCGGCCGTCGCCGTGCCAGAGCACGCCGCCATTGTAGAGCAGTGCAGGCTCGCCAGCCCCAAACCAGTGAATGGCTTCGATGCCCGTGTGATTGGGGGAATCGTTGAGCACAAAGCGGTGCAGCACGACACCAGTGTTCGCCACCGTAATGACGTCCGGTTTATGCCCATTGCAGCGGATGATCATCTCAGGCCCCGGTGAATCCGGCAGAAAGTCGGCAATCCGCGCTTCCTGGCCGTGCGGCACGATCTTCTCGCCGAGCTTCAGGATGACCTTGCCGTCAGCACTCACGACATGCCCATACCCCGAGCAGATTGCCCGCATGCGACCGTCGTCCCATGGTGCGATGGCGACGGAATCCATGTGCTTGCCGAGCTGCTTCTCCCAGCGCGACTCGCCCTTATGATTCAGCAAATAGTAGCCGCCAACGACATCGTCGCGGCCGTCTCCGTCGATGTCCCCGACCGCGGGAATGTAGGCTGAATGCGTCCCGTACTTGTTCCACTTGACGCGATACGTCCACAGGACCATCAGCCCATCGGTGAACGCGACGACGGTATCACCGAGTTTGACCACAAAATCCTGCGCCCGCGGCCGCCCGCGAAAGTTGGCGGCCTGAATGCGGTGATGCACCCAGTTGGCCCCTTTGCCGCGGCGCTGGGTGATCTCTGGCGGTGCCGCTTCCCTCAACACCTGGCCGGTACGGCCGTCGCGAACTTGCACCACGACGTTTTTCAGGTCTTCCGGTGTGCCTGCGGGTCCGTCCTTCAAGAAGAAGCAGATGACCTCCGCCGCGCCATCGCCGTCAATGTCGTGGACGAGCACGGATCCGGGCCGCACAGGCTGGCCGCCGCCGCTGCCGATCTGCCAAAGCGGTTTCGCGTCGACTGTCAGCGCCGCCATGAAACACGGTTTGAAACCGCCCTCGGCCGACCGGTAAATAAGCAGATCAGCTGCGCCGTCACCATTGAGGTCGCCGAGGCGCATGTCCCCGGCAAAACGGAGCTGACTGCCCCCGACCTCTGCAGTCGCCAGCCAGGCATCCGGGACACGGACGACTCGGTATGAGATGGGAGCGCCGTCGCGGCCGCGGGCGTGTGCAGCAAACACTGCGACACAAAGTATAAATAGCGGCACGAGTCTGTTCATGGCGGTAGCCAATGTTCCCGTCTGTTGCAATGGGTAGCTCAGGAATCCCCAACTGTGGTCGTCGCCGTCCATTGGTTCCCTCTTTCTTAAAGTAGAACGTTTGAACTGACTCGTGTGAGATTGCGAGTATCTATTCAAGTGAATTGAAATTATAACGGATAAACGATTTTAAACATCTTATATCTTCTTAAAATACCTGGACTTGATATTGGCAGGAGGCATTCCAACTGTATCTCTAGTCCCAGTGTACCCCGGGCCGCCGCCGCCTACATAGCCGAAACTGGCGCCGGATTGCACAGGGCTGACCCAGAAAGCATAGAGGCTTCCGTTTGTTAAGTGAAACCTGAAACGGACCGTCTGTCCCGACAATGCTGAAAAATCTTTTTTTCAGGTCAGGACCGTGAGGGTCGAGTCGCCGGAAATGGGGCTGCAGTTGGCGAGTGTATACGGTTCGATCACATTATTGTTGGCGTCGAGCACTTCCGCTTTCAGTTCGCCCTTAGGACAGTCCACATTCACGAACAGATACTTGCCCTTGAAAGTCACAGGGCGGGTTGTCAAAGCGCCTCCTCCGGCATCGGCATCCATGGGCGCGAAACCATCGCGGCGGATCGTTGCCAGGCCGGTGGCGACATCGGCGGCCCAGAAATTAGAGTTCATACCGTTCCGGTTGTACATGACGGCGCTTGAATTTGCACGGGCTGAAAAATAAAAGCACAAACTATCCCCTACAATTAGCGGGGACCCAATGCTCGACTGCTCGTTACCGAAGCGCCAGCTTGTCTCTTCCCATGTGCTGGAAATGATCCTCGCGCAGAGAGGCTGAGGCGCTGTGTTTTTCCACTGGAATATCTAGTCTCTTCCTCTGCGTCACCGCATCTCTGCGCGAGGATCTTTTTCTCTTCTGGACAGTTAAACTGATTTTCCTTTTGCGCCTTAACGATGATCCTTAACCTTTTTAGATGTATCCTTTCCTGACCATGGGTCGAGCGCAGGGTCATATTCGGGATTGGGGGGCATTTGCGGTGAGTTCCGCGGCCTTCTGAACTTCAATTTTGGATAGATCGTTTTGCTCACCCATGTCGTCTCTCAAATTGAAGAGCTGAACCGTTCCGTTTTCAAAATATTCGAGCAGTTTGTAATCGCCGTCACGAACGGCGCCGCCCGGACTCTGCATCCCATGATTACTGTAATGCGGGAAATGCCAATAGATGGGACCTCTGTCCATTTTCTTGCCCCGCAATAAACGGGTGAAGCTTTTCCCGTCGATGTCTTTGATTTGGTTTTCCGCGCCGATCATCTCCAGAATCGTAGGATAGAAATCAACACTGATCAAAGGCTCATCGCAAACGGTGCCCTTTTTGCCTTCTTTCGGCCACTTCACAATCATCGGAACTCTGATTCCGCCTTCGTAGAGCCAACCCTTGGCGCCCCGCAGTGGAAGATTGGAAGAGGACGTACGAGCATCTATGTTATCTTTTGTTGTTTTATATCCAGGAGTGCCGTTCATCACCGACATGCCCCCGTTGTCGGACATGAAGAAAATGATGGTGTTTTCTTCAAGACCCAGTTCTTTCAACTTTGCAACAAGTGTTCCGAGGCTCTGATCAACACTCTCGACCATTCCGGCGAATTGAACATTGTCCTGTTTCTGTTTCACCTTCACCAACGGCAGTTTTATCAATTCATCCAATTCAGCTCTGGAAGGGTTGGTCGGGCTGTCAGGATTCCCTTCGAGTATATAGTAAGGTCCGGCCTGCGGCGGCCTACCCGCCAATTTCTTTTTATATTTCTCAACCAGATCGGGCCTTCCTTGAATCGGATCGTGCACAGAAAAGTGGGACATATATAAAAGAAACGGTTTGTCTTTCTTTTCTTCAATATATTCTGCCGCCAATTCAGCCAAACGGTCTGTTACATACTCACCCCCATCCAGCCCGGGAATTTTCTTGGGACTCAGAAAACCTCTCCTTCCGAGGTTGGAATTAACGGAATGCGGGACATGGACATCAAAGCCGTGTTCCGTTGGGTCAGTATCCCTTCCAAGGTGCCATTTCCCGAACAACGCTGTTTCATAACCCAGACCTTTCAACACTTCCGCAAGGGTGGTCTCGTCACTGTCCAATTTCATGACTTTTTCGGCATTCGCTAATACCTGGAACGGAAAATTCCCTCTGCCCCCGAGCCAATCTGTGAGATTTAAGCGTGCGGGATACTTTCCAGTAAGGATGCTTGCTCTTGTCGGAGAACAAACGTGACAGGCGGCATAGGCGTCAGTAAATCGGACTCCTTCTTCTGCAAGGCGATCAATGTTGGGTGTGTCGTAGAACGAACTGCCAAAGCAGCCGACGTCTGACCAACCCAGGTCATCAACAAGAAAGAACAGAATGTTGGGCAAAGTCCGAGCCGGACTGGCATTTGACGTTTGATCCAGTTGCGGCTTCGCCGCGGATAAATCGCAGGTTGTGGTGAGGAAGCCAGTCGTGATGAAGACTGCGGTCGTCAAACCGGTTCGGTATTTTGTTTTCATGGAAGTCATTCCTTTTAGTTATTGCTCTGCATTAATTGTCGGATCATTTGTTTCTTTCCGGATTGCTGCCATCCTGGCGCGTAAATCCTTTAGGACCGTATGGTATTCTGGATTGTCATACAAATTTTTCTGTTCGTGAGGATCTTTTAGCATATCGAGAAGTTCGTAGTTTGGTTCGTTGCTGCCAAAGGGCCGTCCGAGATAGTATTCGATGTACTTGTAGCGCTCGGTGCGAATGCCGCGGTGGGCTGGGGCCGCGCCGATGCGAATGCCGTTGTCGCTGATAGACGAGTTCTTTTTAGCATGCTCGTAGTAGGCGTAGTAAAAATCTTTGGGCCACGGAACGTCTTTGTTGGTCAACAAGGGCTCCAGGCTTCGCCCCTGCATTTCATCTGAGTGACGACCGGCCAGGTCCAGGATGGTGGGGGCCAGATCAATATTCAGGGTCATGGCGTCATGGGTTTTTGTCTCCGAGATCAGCTTGGGATACTTGATCAGCAAGGGAACGCGGATGGAAGGCTCATACATGAATCGCTTGTTCCATAATTTGAATTCGCCATGAAAAAACCCGTTGTCACTGGTGAAAATGATGACGGTGTTTTCGTCCAGATTCAGTCGGGTCAATGAGTCGAGTAATTTGCCCACAGCCGCATCCACACCCAATAACAGGCGATAGCGTCCCTTGACGAAATCCAGATCTTTCACTTGGGGCGCCACCTTGACCGCATTGGGCCTGTTCTTCGTGCCCTCGTCCCAATTGGGCGGATACGGAATCTGAGCGTCGCTGAATGCGCTCGTGTATTTGCTGTCCGCCTCATAGGGAATGTGCGGCGCCTTGAAGGCAAGGAACAGACAGAAGGGTGATTTGCAGTGCTTCTCCAAATACGTCACCGCAAGATCGGCCAACCGGCCAGTGGTGTGGGCTTTGGATGTTACCTTTTTGCCGTCAAAATCCAGCAACCCCATATCGTGATAAGCGCCTTGTCCATTGAAGCCTAACCAGTGGGTGAATTTTGTTTTCAGCAAATTCGTGCCCTTGTGGCATTTGCCGATGTAAGCGGACTCGTAGCCTGCCTCATGCAGGGTGTCGGTGAGGATGGGCTGGCGCTTCCATCTGGAGCTGTTTTTCAAAACACCGTTGGCGTGAGAGTATTTGCCGGTCAGGATGCACGCCCGGCTCGGTGCGCAGAGGGACTGAGTAACGAAGGCATTGGTGAAGCGCATACCACCCTCGGCAATTCGATCAATGTTCGGTGTTTTAAGAATACTATTCCCAGCGCAGCTCATACCGTCATAACGCTGATCGTCTGTAATGATAATCAGGAAGTTGGGCGCCGCGCTGGTATTTCTTTTTGCTTCGGACGCCTGTATAGGCGCAACCGTGAATAGCATGCCATAAGCGTAACAAAGCAACAGCAGGACTTTCATTGGTTGTATTCTGTTCATATTGCGTCCTTGTCTTGAATAAAAGTCTATTCAAACCAAAAGAAGTTGTTTTGGACAGCAGTGAAAAATTAATCTATATGAAATACTTCCACAAGTTCTTTGGCAATGGGACTGCTGTCCGGGTTGGAGGGCATAATAGGGCGCATGTATTTCCACCAACGTTTACAGACATCGGTCTGGGCAATGGCTTCAAATCGGGCTTCGTCTTCGATTTCCAGATACCCGAAAAGATGACTACTCTTGGGGTCAAGAAAAATCGAGTAATTATGCACTCCATGAGCTTTGAGTATCGCTTCCAATTCTTCCCAAATGGGGTTGTGACGCTTGGTGTATTCTTCGTGTTGATCGGGATTTACCCGCATCAAAATGGATTTTCGAATCATTTATTACTCTCCTGTATAAAGAGGTCGCATTTAGCCTATGCGGCGCAGCGGTTGCACTCCCCCAGAGTAACCTATTAGATCAAAAGAAACGATACCTAGGTTCAAGTGATGCAGTGACCACATAACAATTCCATTTCTAACAGAGATTGATTTGTTTTTCTTGATCAACATTAGTCTTCAACCGCTTTGTTGTCCAAGGGCGTTAACGTGCGCCTGGGGGAAGAGAAACGGATTAAGTCACCTTTTCCCGTCCACTACTTTGCCGGTTGCCTTATTCTTCCATGTGTATGGTTTCCAATCCACTTCATAGGCCGACTCGGGAGGCGCAGGCGCAGCAATGGTTTCAGGTATCCATTGGGCGTGATCCTTTTTGACTTGGGTAAAGTTAGTATCGCTTGCGAGGTTGTTCCATTCATTGGGGTCGAGGCGATGGTCGTAGAGTTCTTCCGTGCCGTCCTGATACCGTATGTAGCGCCAATGTTCGGACCGGACCGCAAATTGCCCCGGTTTATATTCCGTTATTGCAGGAAAGGGCCATTCTTCCAAAGGGTCTTCGAGCAGAGGCGCCAAGGATCTGCCATCGAGTTCTGGTTTTTCTGGAAGATGGCATAATTCGATGAGGGTCGGATAAATATCCATTAGTGAAACCGACCGTGAAACTTTCCCTGCCTTGCTGATTCCTGGACCTGCGATGTAGAACGGCACGCGCGTACTTTCCTCCCAGAGGGTAAACTTATACCAATGGTCCTTTTCTCCCAGATGCCAGCCATGATCCGACCAGAAAACGATCACTGTATTTTCTGCATGCCGGCCGGCTTCCAAGGCATCGAGCAGTCGACCCATTTGGGCATCAGTAAACGAAATGCTGGCAAGATAGGCTTGAACGGCCTCTTTCCATTTGCCTGAAGACTTGACGAGATCGAAAGCGTCCCGCCTGGCCTTGGATATCTTTTGTCCCTCAGGAGGGATATCGTTGAGGTCATCGTCAGGGACAGTGGGTAGTTTGATTTGATCGAGCGGATACAGATCA
>LWDU01036529.1_pt1 | contig 12910 bp, 13 predicted proteins | sample 727161 | NCBI WGS metagenome assembly LWDU01 (sample SAMN04566230, study PRJNA314399) | hydrothermal vent metagenome | isolation source: deep sea hydrothermal plume seawater | place: Mexico: Gulf of California, Guaymas Basin | collected 2004-07-11 | reverse complement strand
ATTGCCGCGGGCGCCTCAGTGGCGCTGGCGGGGGCCGTTATCTGGCAGGCGTTGAGATCGTTCCGTGACATTTCGGTCCGTGATCAACTGGCAGGAAATTCCGAGGCTGCGGAAGCGGGGCCCGCACAAGAGTCGCGGTGGTCAACGGTTGCCCGATTTGTCGGAGTTGGGTCCTCAGTCACGGCGATTGCTGTTCCGTCGGCCGTGGTGGCCGGACTTGTCCCGAACGGCGAAGCATTTGGCGGCCTGACATGGCAGATCGTTTGTTTCTTTGTCGCCGGGTTTGCCTGTCTGACGGCTGGTCTTTCGTTACTCAGCTCATCTTTGCGTCGCCGAAGTCAGAAAGAAACGATCAGCTCGCTGACCAGTGATCTGTTTGGCCTGGCTCTGGCAAACGCCGCTCGCAGTCCGATGCGGAGCCAACTGACGACCGCACTGATCGCCTTCGCCACGTTCGTGATTGTTGCCGTCGGAGCTGGACGACGGAATCCGTTGTCGGAGGTTCCGGACGTCAATTCCGGTAACGGTGGTTTTTCGCTGGTCGCGGAATCTGCTCAGCCGGTGCTGTTTAGTCTGAATACCGACGAGGGGCGCAAACGTCTGGGCGTTGCCACTGGAGAATCCGCGCTACCGGACGGAGTGAAGATATTTCCGTTTGGAATGAAACCTGGGTCCGATGCAAGTTGCGCCAATCTGTATCAGACTCGAATTCCAACAATGATCGGCGCTTCCGACGATTTCATTGACCGCGGTGGATTTCGGTTCGCTGATACATCGGGTGAGAATCCCTGGCAACTGTTGCAGGTCGCACACGACGATACCGTCGTGCCGAATTCAGGAATCACCGTGCCAACGGCCCCGGTGATCGGCGATATGAACACGCTGATGTACAGCCTGAAGAAAGGAATTGGCAGCACAATCATGGTGCCCAACGAATCGGCCCCCGAATACGCGTTGGAAGTTGTGGGTATGCTGGACGGCAGCGTATTGCAGGGAGTGTTGGTCATGTCGGATGCGAATCTGAAGCGTATCGACCCGGACGTCGTCGGAGCAAAGTACTTCTTGATCGAAACTCCCGGTGGCAACGCGATGTCGTCGACATCCACGGTACTGGAAAGTACGCTGAACGACTACGGTTTTGACGCCGAACCTGTAAGTGAACGTCTGGCAGGATTTCTGGCCGTGCAGAACACATATCTGTCGACGTTTCAGATGCTGGGGGGATTGGGTCTGCTGGTCGGCACCTTCGGACTGGCTGCCGTGATGATGAGAAATGTGGTGGAACGCCGGCGGGAAATTGCGCTGATGAGAGCCGTTGGCTTCACGACGTTTCGCGTTTCACGGCTGGTACTTTACGAGAACAGCGTCCTGCTGCTGTGGGGTATTCTGCTTGGTTCCGCATCGGCGTTGCTGGCCATGCTGCCGCATTTGCGATCCACCGGAGCCGATCTGCCGTGGCAGCCACTGGTGATCACTCTGGGCGGAGTTGCCGTTGTCGGTTCACTGGCCGCGATGTTTGCTGTGCGAACCGCAGCTGGAGTGTCGATTCGCGATAACCTCGCCGCCGAGTGAATCGGTGACCTGAAGTTTTTGGATCTACAGCGTTTCACGCTGACTCGTGGCCGCGAATGACGTGTTCCAGCCTGAGAAAATGGCCTGCCCACGAGCCAGAACGGTGCACGAGAATAAGTAAACTGATCTAAGGACCACCAGGTACAATTGCACTCATGTTCAGGTCCAGACAAATCCGGGGAATCTTCGCAGCGTGCCTTCTTTTGTGTTGGGGCACGTGCTGGCATAACTCGCCGGCGGACTCGGATCGCACCGTGACGAATCCGGCCCAGGACGCGGATGCGTTCACATTTGTTCGCATCAAGTACGACAGTACAGGTGGCTACGGAGAATCGTGGTACCGCCATGAAGGCCGCGACTGGGATCGCTGGGAAACAGACTACCCGCGCGCTGAGATGAACCTGATTCTACGGCTGACAGAACTAACGTCGGTACGTGTGAATCCTGAGCCAATTGTATTGCGGCTGACAGACACGGAGTTGTTCGACCACCCATTCATTTTTATGAGCGACGTGGGGTGGATGCAGCTTTCAGCGATGGAACGCCTGGCGTTGGAGCGGTATCTCAGTGCGGGAGGCTTCCTGTGGATCGACGATTTCTGGGGCGAAGCCGAGTGGAAAAATATGGATCGCAACATCGGAAGTCTGCGAACGGATTGGAAATGGAAAGCTATTCCCAACGATCATGCGATTCTTCAAACCGTTTATCGTTTGAAAGAGTGCCCTCAGGTGCCCGCCCGAATCTTCTTTGTACAGACCGGACGGAATTGGGATCCTCCCGAAGTCCACCGTGGTCCGACGGGCGGTGTGGAAGGCGTACGCCACGTCCGTCTGATGGGTCTGTTTGACACTCGAGGTCGGTTGATGGCCGTGGCAACACACACGCGGACGGCTGGGAGCGGGAAGGCGAATCAAAGGAATTCTTTGATCGATTCTCTGTACATTCCTATGCAATGGCGATCAACGTTTTGTTTTATGCGATGACTCACTAACGCGACCACGGAAGCGTATTCCTGCAGACAGATGACAGCCGTTTACTCGTGTTTCTTTGTGAACCGATCTGGCTGAATGGGCATGATGAATCAATCCGAAAATCCAAATGCGGAAGAGTACAATCCCTTTCGGGCACCGAAGAATCCGTTCGATGCAAGCCAACGTGCCGGCACGAGCAAGGAAGCCATTCGCCGCTAATGGTGTACTAAACAATTGTTTCTGATCGACGACTGGTGTTAGTTCTAATAAATTATTAAGCCTACGGTTTGATCTTCGCCATAGAAGGTCGCGTCGGCGGCACGGTCGGGAGTGAGTGAGTGAGGGGGTGCTCATTCTGATTCCAGTGCTCGGCATCGTTCATTTTGTAACAGCGTTCGGGCTGTGGGGACTGCACAGCTGGGCCCGGATTTTGACGGGACTCCTCGCTGGAATCGGGCTGCTCTGGTTTCCCATCGGGACGATCATCAACGGCTACGTTCTATACCTTGTCTTCAGTGTGAAAGGTTCGATGGTGTTCTCGGACGAATAACATCAAATCATGGATCAGACCCCGCATATCAAGTACAGGACGTCCATAATCGTGAAGATTGCTCTGGTCCTCTTGCTGGGACTGATTGGATTCGGCGTTCTGGCCGTACTGCTCGACGCTTAGCATGACTCGCTCTCACGTGCTGTGCACCTGAAGTTCGTTGCGGATTGTTCGCGTGCGACTTATGGCGCGAACCGCTTCCTGAGCAAGTTGCTTGTCCTGCCACCTGTTGACAGAACCGGTTAACAGCACGGTGTCTCTGGACATCTGTACCTTCACGGATGCCTGCGGCATCCGATCGACCGCTCGCTGCATCATTTCATGAACACAATGGTCGGTATCGATGCGAATTGATCGTGCAAGTTTTTTGGGTGTTGAGTCTGACTGCATTTGGGAGGGTTGCCTGTATCGTGTTACTTCAACCCCTCCCTGGGCTGCCTTTCAGGGCGCGGTGTATGGAAAATTGAGTCGGTTTTCCAGCTGAGATTTCTGTATGGAATCCCCCACAACTCCGGCAAATCCTGCCGAAGTTCATCCACCTGTCCGGATTGTTCCGCCGTTGGAATTCCTGTGCAGAGACGCCGACGTAACGTGTTCAGAACGTTTTCCTCTGCATCATTGCCACTCGCCCCCAAGGATTCGGAGGTTTCATCGAGACGTAGACGGCCGCAAACACGGGACGGTATGGTTTTGTCGAGCCCAATGCTTCTTTGCGATCTTAGCGCCCTTCTGTTCAAAACGCTGTCATTCAACGGCAAGTCTGTGTGGACACTGACGAAAGTCACCATCCAACAGAAGCTCGCGAAGGCAGCAAAGAGAAACACCGCAAACTCTTGAATCCAAACGCAGTCGCTTCCTGGCCGCTGTCGCGTCCGCCCCTGCGGTAAAGACAGCAGGGCAGAGATGTGATTCCCAATGCTCAACATGCCCTCGTACGTCGCTACAAATACCAGGTTTGGCTCTGCTACGTCGACAGCAGGGTGCGGGTTTGGCACACTGTCTATCTCTGTCACTTTCTGCCGGGAGAATTGACGTGCTGTTCACTCACTCTGCGATATCCAGGTTCAGCCTTTCCGCACTGGTTATCCCCCTGCTGTTTGTTGGTGCTCGGCCATTGACATCGAGCGCCGCCGACATTCCTCGTCCATCGGTTGACGGGCAACCCCTGGCGGCGAACGTTTCGCGGCTGCTGGAAGCGCTGGACTATCTGGGGCATCCGCTGCCGCAGAAGACGATCCTGGCGTTGCGAACTGCGATCAAAGCGGAAAACAGCAATGACATTCAGCAGCTGCTTGATCAGCGTGTCCTGTTTGCCGTCTCCATCAATCCGGAGCTGCGAGTCAAAGTTGGTCGTGGGCCAGGAGACCCTGTTATTCAGCAGGCCGGTTATACGCCGGTCCTGGTGAAAGTGATCAACGACGCAACAGTGACACGTCGTCTGCAGATCAGTAGCCCACAGGCCGGGCCGGTGTATGCGGGCATGGGAGAAGCGATCCTGAAACGCCAGGCCCAGACCGAATTGAAAATCAACGAAAATGTGAAGGGTGATCGACGATTTTTGGACGTTGAGATATTTGACCAGTCACCGATGACGTCTCGCCTGAGTGGTCTGCAGGCCGAATATCTGCTCGCCTTGATTTACAGCAGCGAAGCAGGTCAGAGGGAAGCGACTATCGTCTTTGACATTGGTGAAGGAACGCAGGATCTCGGTTTTCGCAGCGAAGTTCCGGTGCTGTTCAGTGTGGCCCCTGCGATTCCCGTCACGCTGAAGATCAACGATTTTGACGGCACGCCGACGACGGCTCGCCTTGAGTTCCGTGACAGGGATGGTCGTATTTATCCGCCTCAGGCCAAACGACTGGATTTACCGCAACGACGGTGATGTTGTGCTGTTGCCTCCGGGGGAATTTGAACTCGTTTCCAATCGCGGTCCGGAGTACCTGCGCAATAGCCAGAACCTCGCAGTGATCGAAGGCAAAGAAAACGTCGTTGAAGTAAATCTCGAACGGTGGGTCAATCCGATGACGTTTGGATTCTACTGCGGCGATCATCATATTCACGGCGCTGGATGTTCGCACTACGACAACCCGACTCAGGGTGTAACGCCGCAGGACATGTTTGCTCAGGTGAAGGGTGAGGGACTAAACGTTGGCTGCGTGCTGACGTGGGGACCGTGCTTTGACTACCAGCGGAACTATTTTTCACCGATTGCCGACACGGTCAGCGAGCCTTTGAATATCCTGAAGTACGACCTGGAAATCAGCGGTTTCGGTTCTGCGGCATTGGGTCACGTCTGCCTGTTGAATCTGAAGAATCAGACCTACCCGGGCTCTGAAGGCACAGCGACAAAAGGATGGCCAAAGTGGACGGTACCGGTCATGAGATGGGCCAAAGAACAGGGCGGAATCACGGGTTATCCTCATTCTGCACTGCACGTCGACCCGCGACAGGCAGCCAGGTGGCAGATTTCAAAACTTGATGCCGACGCGAATGGGACGCTGTCTGCAACTGAAGCGGCAACCGGGTTGCTGGCAGAAGCGTTCGAACGAACGGACGAGGACACGAATGGTCAGCTAACGCAGTCCGAACTTCAGAAGAGTGCCAATCGTGCGGCGGACACACTGCCGAACGTCGCACTGCCGTCCATGAACGGCGGCGGCGCCATGGAGATTTTCGTCAGCACCAGCGAAGGCGTGTGTGATTTTATCAGCGCGATGGACACGGCCAGAATTCCGGAATGGAATACATGGTATCATCTCATGAACTGTGGGTTTCCATTGAAACTGAGCGGAGAAACTGACTTTCCCTGCATGAGCAGCCGTCGTGTCGGCCAGGGCCGCGTGTACGTACAATTGGGGGACGTGCAGCAAGTTAGTTTTCCAGACTGGTGTCAGGGAATCGCTGCCGGACAGTCTTATGTTTCTGATGGTTTCGCGCACGCCGTGAAGTTTACAGTCAGCGATCAGCCGCCTGGCCGTTCCGACATCGCACTGGACAGACCGACATCGGTCACCGTCAAAACGAGCGTCTCCTTCGCGCCGGAACAACCCAACGCAGTGGCCTACGGAACGTTGTTGCCGTCAGCCGGTCGCAGAATGGTCGGCGACACGATCAATCTGCACGCTCCCCGAAACACGGGCTATCTGCGAGGTGGCCAGCGACTGGTCGAAGTCGTCGTCAACGGCAGAGTTGCCGCAGCAAAGTCGGTGGAGGCGGACGGAAAAATCCACGATCTGGAGTTCAGTGTGCCGATCCAGCAGAGCAGTTGGGTTGCCGTTCGTCAGTTTCCCCAGCTGCACACAAACCCCGTCAACGTGATCGTTGATAATCAACCAATCAGGGCCTCAATCGAAAGTGCACTCTGGTGCGCCGAAGCCGTCCGGCTTTTATGGCACAACCGACGACGATTTATCTCAGAAGCTGAACAGCCAGCCGCAAAGATTGCTTACACGAATGCCCTGGAAAGATACTTTCGGATCGCCGACGAATCGGACGTTGACGGCAAAAAGGTGAAACGCTTCGCACTGCAGTAGTCCGCGTCGCGATCGGTCTCCGAATTTGCCCCACTTCAGGTTTCAGGTCGTCCACACCGGTTGTGCATCAAATGGGAGATTCCAGGGAATGTCGAACTACGGCTGAGTAATTAACCTGCGCAGTGGACCACATTGGCGGCTGCCTGGTTCGTTACGCGTCATTTAACAACGAGTTTCTGCCTTCCCGCATGAAAAGCTCTTTCGACATCTGGCCGTACAAGAGTTTTACAGATCCACAGGACCATGCCAAAGAAAAGGGCTAATTACAACTGCAATTCCGCCCCGTGACTCGATCCCGGATAGTTCGCTGACAAGACGGGATAGATCTGGGCTAAGGACAATTGCCAGGAAGTAAAAAGGAAGAATCAGAACGCCCAGGCCGGAAGTAATGAGGATAAGGAAACGCCACCCGTCCCTCAGACTAAGCAATCCCAGCGCGGCAGCAAGTCCCAGCAAGCCACACATGGCTTGAGACAGCAAAAAAGAAAACGGAATAGCTGAAATTGACGCCTGCCATCAACAGGACAACGGCCGCAACCATTTTCACGAAACCGGGACAGCGCCGCCCGTATGCGGCGGGTTCAACCGTGCCATGATGCGACGATTCGTTTGGGATTTTATTTGCTGTTGTCTCAGACATTGTGCGCGCCCAACGAGATGTATACTTCCGGATTTTCGACGGTCGTTAGAAGAGCAAGCGTGAGTGACTTCACTTACTGGGTGACCATCGATCGTGCGTTTTGGACAGCACAGGCACTCCTCTAATCAACGTACTGGATTTGTCACGGATCAGGAAAACGTGGCGGATTACCTATTTTCGTGCGGCGTTAAGAAACAGGCGCTGCAGGACAACCACCCAGACAGCCGACGAGACCAGTCCCGCAAGGACCCACAGGAGCCATCCACTCCCGCCGGCTTCGGCAACCCAGTATGCTTTGGAGGCACAATACGGTGGATAGATCGCGACCAGCCATTGCCACGGCTCCGGCAGGAACCAGGCAACAATGACAAACCAAGCGCCGATACCAAACAGCTTCATGTAAGCAAATGCCTGGACCTTGTTGTTGGCGACCGTCGCAAGTAGTAGTGCATACATGGGCGACGCCGGAGCGGCGGCCAGGCCCACGCCGATTAACGCAGGCCAGGGCGGCAAGGCCAACGCGATGATCGCGCCCGAAATTACGGTTAACAACGCTGCGGAGACGAACATAACAACGCACGTCACCCAGATGTAGCTGGACAGCGGATTTGGAGAGACCAACAACGCCTTCACCGTTTCGTTCTCTCGGCTCTCCAGCAGCAGCAAACCAAAGATGAGGCCAGGAAGGAGGGGAAACGACTGTACGACCAGCGTGCTGACAATCAGCGGACGGTACGGGGTCAGATCGAAGGCCCAATGGGAGGCGACTTCGGCCGTCACCCATTGAATCATTCCTCTCATCACAGGCAGAACAAACAGGATGTATACGGTAATTCCGACCAGAAATCGGTCACGAAACATCCGAAGTGCGTCCGCATTCAGCATGCCGCGAACAGCGGTAATCGAGGACATAGATCAACCCTCCTGCAGCGCAATGAAACGGGAAAACTGTTCCCTGGCCCACCAAAATGCCAGCAGTATTGAAACGGGCGACACAACGGCCGCGTAGGCCCATTGCCAGTTCTCAAGCGACTCAGTCGCGCCCAGCATCAGCAGCAGCGAAGCCTGTGTCGGAATGAAGTACCAGAACGGTGACGGTCCCGCGATCACGGAAAACACCGGCAATTGCAGTACGCCGGTGATCAGCAGGGCGCCAGGAAACAGAAACGCAGTGACCGAATCGTGCGACGCCACCTGCCCCAGCCCAACAAGCGTGTAGACCACTCCCAGAACGGCAACGCCGAAGAGCAACGGCAATGGATTCAAAGGGACCTCAAAGAACGCCACGCAATAGAAGAGGGCGCTTTCCAGCATCGCAAAGGATGTCAGCGTGATCACCTTCGAGGCGATATATGCCGTGGACGTGAGCGGCGTGGTGCGCAGCGCTTGCAGCGTTCCCGCACTCTTCTCCAGCAGCACGAGCGATGCGCTCATCATATAGATCGTGCCGCCAACACCCCCCAGAAAAAACACGGCCAGGCACTTCCCGGCATAGTCGGGGTGCACGAACAACCTCGCCAGGAATCCCAGAATCATCGCCACGCCAATGCCGATCGCGTACAGCCGGCTTCGCGTCTGAAGCTGCACGTCAAGTTTTAGAGTGGCCAACAGCAGACTCATCGAAGCGACCTCCCGGTGACCTGCAGGAACACATCTTCCAGTGTGGCTTCCTGCGAATGAACCGTTGATAGTCCCGGACGACGCAATGCATCAAGGAAGTCGGTGTTGTCGGACAGGCCATCGAGGGGAAATCGCTGCGCGCCATCCGCGTCATGGCTACCGTTCTCACTGCTATCGTCTTTCCAACTGACCTCGACTTCGCGGCTGCCGAATCGACGACGCAGCGCGTCAGGGGTATCGATCGTGGCTATTTGTCCGTCGATGATAAATGCCACTCGGTCGCAGACGATTTCGGCAGTCGTCATGTCATGAGTCGTGACCACCGTGGTAACGCCAAGTTCCTGCCGCTCCCGAATGATCTTGCGGATTCGGACGGCATTGACTGGGTCCAGACCCGCTGTTGGCTCATCCAGGAACCATAGTTTCGGCCGATGCAGCAGGCTGCGAGCAAAGTTCAGTCGGTTCTTCATTCCTTTTGAGAAATCACCCACGGGTTTGTCGATATGGTCTTCCAGGCCAACGACCGCCAACACTTCTTCCACCGTGTCCGCTTTGCCGTCGTACAGCGAACGGAAGTATTCCAGGTTCTCGCGGGCCGTCAGCTTGAGGTAATGATTGGGGGCTTCAAAACTCACCCCGATCGACCGATAGTAGTCGGAGTTCCATTCAGCGAGCGGTCGGTCAAGGACGCGGACGTCTCCCTGCCAGCCTTTAATCAGGCCGATCAGGATGTTCTGTGTGGTTGTCTTGCCGGCACCGCTTGGCCCCAGGAAACCAAACACCTCGCCCTTCGCGACATCAAACGTTAACTCCCGAACGGCCGCAGATGATCCACTGGGGTAAGTATAGGTCAGACCTTCGACGCGAATCATCAGTTCGCGTCCGGGCGGAGCATGTTGTCGGGGAAGATGGGCAAACAACTCCTGGTGATGCTTGCCGTCTGATTCACTTTCCCCTTTGGCCCGCACGTCGGCCACGAAGACATCTGGGTTTGAAGCGAAGGTTGCCACGCCGATCGCTCGATTCGCGTCTCCAAGAGGACACACCAGCCAATGGCCGCTGATTTTTGATTCTTCCAAGTGCTTAAGAATCTGCTGCTGAGTGAAGTTGGTTCGCCAGAACCAGGCAGACGGCTGTTTAACCGAATACATTTGAGGGTTATTTTGAACGGGCATCAATCGCCTCGCTTCCCACGATCGATTGCGGACGTTTGCGAGGCCCGTTGAGCATAGTCCCAATAAATGTGTAGCGGACGAACAGCTGATAGCTGACCAGTAACAAAGCCGTGGTCAGTGTGCAGACTATAGTCAACTTTGCGAATGCAGGGATCTGCCAGCTGCGCACGACTGCCTGCAGGATGATGATCAGCGGCAAATGTGCGAGATACAGCCAGTACGAAGAATCTGAAATGTACCGCATCGTTTTGTTTTCTCTTGAACACAAATCACGAAACAGGCCCATCAGACCAAACGACATAAGCCAGGCAAAGACGACCTGCAAAACAACGGCCAGCGGACGGCACCATCCGGAATCAAGCAGGTTGTTTCCCAGAAATCCAAATCCCCCCATCGACAATTCGTAGCCCACCGGAAATATAACCAGCATGGCGACTGGTAATGTCACGCGCCACCAGCGACCAACTCGTCCGACGATATCGTTGCAATCAAAGTAGATCGCGCCAAAGAAAAAGAAGATGGCGTAGTACAACAGTATGTGTGGCATTGGCAGCAGGCCCGCCGAAGTGTCAGGGCCGAAATTCGGAAACAGCAGCCCCATCATTGACTGTGGCACGATCGTCAACGGAATCAGCCAGGCGTATCGAATCGACGATGTCGCCCACCACGCAGACGGCTTCCACGTCAGCAGCGTGGCCGCTTTTGTATACAGGGCGAATGCGGCGACCAGCCAACACAGGAACGACAGAAACCACAGGTGACCCAGCAGTGGAAAAAGCATCAGCAGTAATATTGCGTCCGGGGGTTGCGTGGTCGCAGAGATGCTTTCCGACTCGATGGGTTCGCGATCCGGGCTTGACCTTAGCTGTCCGGTGGGTGATTGATCGATCTTTGCAAGCATCTGAGAGACTTCTTCTCGGCCCGTCATATTATCGGATGGAACACCGGTTAACACCGTCAGAATCAGCATTCGTGTGCCGTCCGCCTTCAGCATGTCCGCGGGAGTCTCACCGATTCGATTCTTCGCATGCCCGCCAGCGCCGTGCTGAATCAAAACGCGGACTGCTGCTGCCCTGCCGTACATGGCAGCCGCATGAAGTGGTGTCGCCCCGTCGCGGTTACGTGCATTCACATCAGCGCCATTGTCGATTAACAGCTCGATGGCTGCCACATTTCCGTGCGCAGCAGCCGTCGACAACGCTGTTGCGCCGAGTACAGGTTCCAACTCGTCCGGCGATATGCCGCCTGTGAGGCTCTGCTTCAGAGTCTCAGCGTCGTTCTTCGCAGCAGCCGTCCAAATGTCGGTAACGGCATTTTCCTGCGAGGGAACTGCACCCTCTTTGGCGACTTCACCGACAAGAAAGACGACAGGCATGATGGTCAGCATGCTGATGAACATAGGCTTAAGAATGCGATTGCCCCGGTGTTTGACTAATGCGGTCAGACCTCGTTTCCGCCACAGCATGGCGGTGAAGAAACCGCTGATCAGAAAGAACAGCGGCATGCGAAAGCCGTGGACGGCCGCCATGAATATCGCGTACGCCGGACTCTGATGAACGTCCTGCACAGGCCACGCCGCCTCTGGTATGGGCATGTACGCCAATGCTCCATGCAGGACGATTCCCAGTAACATCGCGATGGCACGAAGGGCATCCAGATCGTGTCGCCGCAGCATCGTCGCAGCAGGCTCAGATTGGCCCTTGCTATTCTTGTGTTCGCTGCGGACTGTATCGTCACTGCCAGGAACAGTTGGCCCATTGTTCCGATCGAAGACGTCGGGACTTGCCGCGAAGCTGGCCACGCTGATCGCCTTGTCTGCGTCGCCGACAGGGCAGATCAGCCAATCCCTGGTAATTCTCGATTCTTCCAGTTGCTTGAGCACCTGCTCGCGCGAAAGGTTGGTGCGCCAGAACCAGTGAGTCGGCTGTTTGACGGAATACAATCGAGACTCACAAAGAACAGCCATCAATCACCTTGCTCTTTTGACTGTTCATGACCCGACACGCGGGATTTCTTTTCCAAATCCGTCATGCGTCTGGTCAACGCGGACATCACTTTGTGTGAATGAACACCGACCCAGCCAGCGAATAAGAATGGCAGGAACAAGCTCACATTGACACTTTCAATGTTGTGGACGATTTGCGAGATGAGAAACCAAAGACCAACCCCGATTGAGGTCATCGAAATCAACCTCAAAAGTTGCATCTGCAGATTTATTTGGTCATTCTTCATCAATTGTCCTCTTGTCGTGTCACGATGTCCGCGGTGAGGTTTGACTACAAGTCGTTTCAAACCCCCTGGTAACCCGACGACGCGTAAGCGAGGGAAGTCTGTGGAATGGCTTCAATTGCAGTCCCTCGCTCACGCTTCGGGTTTCCGGATGTCGCGCCAGCGGAGTTTTGAAACTGCTTCTTTTCTCTCCGTTCGCAGATATAGAACGAACGACCAACTCAGGTAAGCGGATTCCCAAACTTTCGGTGAATTCATTGTTTTTTCCATGCTGGTTCAACACGTGGCTCCCCTGAGTTCCGGCAGTCCCTCACGCATCCGCTCTACACACTCAAGTGTCTTGCGAAGTGTGGTGAGACCCGATGGTTCGACGCGAAATATTCGCCTGGCCCTGCCTTGACGATCGGCACCAGATTTACGTTTGTCAGACTTGACGTACCCCTTGTTTTCCAGTCGGTCCAGCGTGGCATAAACTGCTCCAGGCGAAACGGCTCGTTCTGTTCGTTTCTCCAATTCCCGGCGAACGGTAAGCGTACATGAGTGCCAGTCTTGACGGGGTGTGTATTTTTCTGGTTTTCCGCGTAACTCATGGGGAGACCAGAGCATGGGGCGTTCGATTG
>LWDU01000306.1_pt1 | contig 12912 bp, 9 predicted proteins | sample 727161 | NCBI WGS metagenome assembly LWDU01 (sample SAMN04566230, study PRJNA314399) | hydrothermal vent metagenome | isolation source: deep sea hydrothermal plume seawater | place: Mexico: Gulf of California, Guaymas Basin | collected 2004-07-11 | reverse complement strand
TGTTTTTTAAATGAACCATTTGGTTATTCTATATTTCAATCATTAGATTACGGTAAGTTACCTATATTACAAAATGATTGGTGTGAAGAGTATGAATATCCATTCAGAGCACTTACAAAACAAGAATTTGATCAACAAATAAAGAACATTTCAGAGTTATCAGAGAAAGAAAGACAAGATTATTTAGATGGATTGAGAGATTATTGTAGACAATATGATAATAAAGAAGAATGGGTAGAAAAATATCTACAAATTTATAATGATATGTATTTTGAAAATATAGGAACTGAAAAAGTAACTATTGGACTTCGTTTACGTATGGGAGAGTGCACTTTAAATTCTTTACTTAAAACATATCCAAGTGTATTTTTAAATAAACTTGATGATGGAAGTTATGATATGGAAGATCAAAATTCACATTTTCTTCCACAATATTTAAAAGGAGCGGAGGGGGAACCAGGAACACAGGACAAAGTTCAACATTTTCAACCTTTGGGTAAAGGAATGAAATATGATAGAAATTATGTTACTAATGATAGAAAGGGAGTGGTATTAATACGAGACGTACTTGATAAATGGAAAAGTGGTTATTATCAAAATTTGCAAACTAAATTACAAAAAATGTATCCACCAAGTAGTAATAATTTGGGTAAGTTTTTATCTTTTTTTCAACCATTTTCCCAGAATTTATTTAATACATTTGTTGATGTAGATAGTGATATGTTAGATATAATAGCTGAGATGCATGATGTTAATAATGATTTATCTTGGATGATAAGTCATCATGCAAACTTTTGGCAATGGAACGATAATAATGATATCTCATTGATGAAAATGAGTGAGTATGAAGATATATATTTTTTAGAATTAAAAGATTTAAGTAATCCTAAGTTTTTAGAATGGTTAAGAAAACAGGATAAAGCATGGGAAGGTGTAAAGTCTATTGATAGGGTTAGTTCATCTGGGAATATTGGCGGATGGCATAAAAAGTTACATCAATATAAAGATGGAATAATAGATAAACAGGATATGTGGGGATGTTTTACTCCACCTGGATTTTGGTCATCAATGGATTTATTTTGGAAAGAATATAAAGAGGGTAAAATTTTAAAGGGTAAAGTTTTAGCATGTCCATTTTATGAATTAGAAGGTAATAAATTAATATCTCTTACAACTGGAATAGGTGAGGATTTATTTGAGAAGGTTAAAAAAGAACAGGATATAGTAGATTCTATAAGAGAGAATCATGAGAGGTATATAAGTAAATTATTATGATATTAATTTCTAATCATTTATTAACTTTACCAGAATTTAGAAATATAGATAATGTTGTAGTTAGAATTAATATGGCTTACGTTAAAGATATAAAGGAGTTACATAAATTTCTTGATATAGATTATGATGTTTTTTTAGATTATCCGAAAGGTAGAAGTAAACCACCAGTTCCTGTATTGGATATGAATGATGCATTAGAAGTGATGAGTCAATATAAAAATATTAAATATTTCGCAACATCTAATATCGAAGATGTATCTGAAGTTGATATAATTTGTGATATGATACCAGAAAGAGTTAGTTTTGTACCAAAAATTGAAACTTGTAAGGGAGTATTGAATTTAGAAAAAATATTTGAGGGTGGTAGAGTCAAACATATAATGTTAGATACTGAAGATTTGTATACTAATATTAAAAATGATGTACCATTTTATACTTATTTAATAGATAGAGTTAAAAATAGTTGTGATAAATATGATATTAAGTTATTAGAATTATATGGAGTTGTATTTAGTGGTTAAATTTAATAAGGATAGAAAAATATCTACAAATTTATAACTCATGATATTTATTAGTGGTAGCGAATAGCAAATATTTGCATATTTAATAATATATAGGAGAAGTTCTTTGCCAACACCAGCAGCAGATACAAATTTAAGTTTAGGAAAACTAGCAAGAGCAACAGGAGTTAATGGAGATTATACGTCACAAACTCTTATGAGTGATTGTGCTGGAAATACTACGGCAGATCAAGATCATGCAATAAGTAGTTTTTATATTAGTGCAGTAGTGAATTCTTTGACTGGTTATGCATATGTAGATGAACAAACTAATGAAACCTATGAACTGACTTTTACTAATGCCAATACTTTATTTGGTACTAGAATTAAAACAAGAGCAGCAAATTTCACTTGGACTACTGCTAATTCATCATTATTTGATATGTCTGGTGTAGAAGATTATACCACACAATATAATGCAACCGCTATAGCAGATGCAGCTACACCAAGTACGTTTGAGAGCACTTTAGTTACAGACGGTGGATTTGCTAATTGGACTGGCGCAGCTTTAGATGACTGGGTAGAAAGTGGAACAATATCAGAAAATGTAAGTGGAGCAACTGGTAGTGCAGTACAATTTGAAAGTGATGGTGCATACATTGAACAAACATTTTCAGCTCTAGGAAATTCTACATATCAAATTAGCACTCTTGGAAAATCATCAAATCATAATGGTAGTTTTGATATTTCTGTTAGTAGCAGCGCGGGGATACAAACTTATACAAATACTGGAACGGGAACAGATTGGACACAATTTAGACAAGATGTTTATACAAGTGGTTCTGTTGGAGTAGCCCAACCTACAGTAAAAATAAAAATTGAAGCTAACATTGTAGGTGGAGTAAATCCATCATTAGATACGGTAAGCTTTCAGAGATGGGAAGGTGCCCATATGAGTGATACAAATGTTGCTATTACTGGAAAATATTGGGATGCAGGACAAAGTGATGGGTTTAATGATCACGCAACTAGATATAATACTGCAATAAGTAAAACAGTTGAAATTCAAGATACTTACGCAGGATTATCAATAGCTTGTTTCTTACCAGGAACTAAAATAAAAATGTCAGATGGATCTATGAAAAATATAGAAGATATAAGTGTAGATGATGAGGTTTTATCTGTAATTATACCAGACCTTCCTGATGAAGATTTAGGATATAATGAATGGAAAACATTTACATCAACGGGTGATATGACGAGTTTAGAAGCATCTAGTGCAACAGTTGAAAAGATTTTTTATGATTATATGGATGGTTATTGGAATGTAAATGATGGACTAATAAAGGTTACTGAAGAACATGATTTATGGACATATACCTTTATAGATAATGCTGGAGACGCTAGATATTGGAAATGGAGAAAACCATCACAACTTCAAATTGGCCAAAGCTTATTAGATCATGAAGGAAATTTAATAGAAGTAACTTCTATTGAAAAGATAGAAGAAGAAGTTGAAGTTGTCAATATTGATGTTGAACCATTAGATGTTTATTTTGCTGGTGGTGTATTAGTTCATAATAAGGGAGCATCATCGGATCCAGGATCATAAAAAATATGATTTGAAAGTTTTTTTTACTATTTATTTAAGAATAATAACAGGTTTTATATGTCAATACTAAATCGTGGTTGGATATACGATTCAATAACAAGAAATCAAGATTCAGGCTCAGTATCATATAGATGGACACATGGTGCCAACGACTCATATTTGGGTAGTGGTATATTTTACTATGCCATCCCTTATTTTCTAAAGGCACGAGTTTGTGTTTGTCTTGGTAGTGGTGGTGGATATGTGCCACGATTGATGGTAGATTGTATTCATGAGTTAAATGAAACTCAAATGTATGGCGAGGGAAAAACAGGAGAAGTTTATGTAGTAGATGCAACCAATAGTGTGAATGGAGAAGTGGATTGGTCTGGTGAGGACAGTTTTTTACGAGAAAAGTTTAATCCACGATTTATAAACTCTACTACTGAAGATGCATTTTATAATTTTTTTGTAAAACGAGATGTAAAGATAGATTATTTACATATAGATGCAGGACATACTTATGAAGATTGTAAACAAGATTTTGATTTGTATTCTACTTTAATGAATGAGAACGGAATTATATCAATACACGACAGTGATGAACGATATTGGGAAGATTTTGAAACTTATGAGGGTGAACCACATGATATGTGTATAGGTCCAAGTGAGGTTGTAAAAGAAATTAGTTATAAATGGGAAGTATTCAATTTATTTGATTATAAAGAAAAATCTGAAAAGTTATCATCTTCTGGTTTAACTTTATTACGGAGAAAAAGTGAAGAAATATAAAATAACAAAGTTTACCGAAGAAGAAAAACAAGATATTTTTGAACGATATGGTGAATGGAGGAAACCTGAAAATATGGGTTGGGTGAATATTGAATATGATAAAGTTGTTCTTTCTGTTGTAACATTGTATGGTGCGAAAAATGCAGAGAAAGTTGAAAAAAAAATAGATTCATATAATTGGATAAAAAATATTGATGAGAAGGTGTGGGCTTATGAAAAATTCAAAGACTACCTAATGCATTCTTCACCATATATTGACAATAGAATAGGTGAATATATAATAAATGATTTTAATGATGAAACACACCAAAGAATTTTATTAGAAGAAATAGAAGGTGGAGGACCTGATGGAAAAGGATTTTTAAGTGATTTTATAGAGAATAGGGCGAAAAAAATGTTATTTGAATCTTTTCAAGAAGAACTGAATATACGCCAAAGGTTGTCTAATTGTGAAGCACATACGACACCATATGTAGAATCAAGAATACGGGATTATGAAATAGATGATTTAGATGATGAAGAAGATAAAAGAATTAATTTAGAAGAATGTGAAAAACTTAATTCGTTTTTTATACAAAAAAGAATAAAATCATATTTAGGGAAAATAGATCCTGCAGTAGAACTTGAAAAAAGACAAATTTTACAAGAATGTGAAAGACATACTAATGATTATGTTAAAGAAAGAATAAAAGAATTTCAACCACTTATATTTAAGACTGAGTTTCATGAAGATTTATATGAACGATTACAGTTTAGACAAGATTTAGAACAATGTGAGAAACATATCACAGAATTTATAGAGGAAAATATTAAACTTTATAAAGGTCGTGGTTTAGAAATATCAACTCCCGCTCAAGAACTTCAACATAGATTAGATCTTAAAGAGTGTGAAAACTTTAATACTGAATACATTTCAAGAGAAACTGTGAGATTAAAGGATGAATATTTAATTCGTGATCCAAAAGAAGAACTGAAACATAGAATGAATTTATCATTCTTCGAGAAAAATGTAAAGAATAAAGAAAAATTAGCAAATAAAGATATTTTTTGGGATATGATTTCAGTTCATGGTTTAGAGAACATGGAACTTCTCAAACGTGAATTGAATGAAGTAGGTAAAGGTTTTTGTTTAGCTAAATGGAATCAGGTTAGTATTCTTTTACAGACAGGCCAGACTCATTCTTGTCACCATCCAAGACCACACGTTGTTCCATTACGAGAATTAGAAGATAATCCATCTGCATTACACAATACTAAATTTAAAAAACAAAGACGAAAAGAGATGTTAAAGGGTGAGCGTCCAAAAGAGTGTGATTATTGTTGGAATATAGAAGATGCTAACCCTGATGCATTTAGTGATAGGATTATGAAAAGTGGTGAGTCTTGGGCATTTCCTTATTTTGATAAAATTAAAGATTCTGATCCAATGGAAAATACTCAACCATCATATGTAGAAATTTCATTTAGTAACCAATGTAATATGAGTTGTGGTTATTGTGATGTAAAGAGTAGTTCTAATTGGCAACATGAAATAGCAACTAAAGGACATTATCCTACAAGTGGAATGTATAACAATACGGAGTGGATGGAACGAGATGGTATTGTTCCTATTCCATATACTAAACCAAATCCATATAGAGAGGCATTTTGGAAATGGTGGCCTGATTTATTCCCAACACTTCATACATTTAGAATAACTGGTGGTGAACCACTTTTACATAAGGATACATTTAAAGTTTTAGATTATATTATAGAAAATCCAAAAGTTAATCCACAGATAGAAATGTCTGTAAATTCTAATTTTTCAGGACCTCAAGATTTAATTGAGGAATTTATTGATAAAGTTAAATATATTACAGAAAATGATTTGGTTTGGAATTTTGCATTATTTACGAGTATAGAATCTTGGGGAGCACAAGCAGAATATATGAGAGATGGAATGGATACTGATAGATTTTGGAATAATTTGGATATGTTTTTAACTAAATGTCAAAAACCAGAAGCAACGATAATGTCAACTTATAACTTAACGAGTGTTCCAACGTATCACGAAGTGATTAAAAAAGTATTTGATTTAAAAAAGAAACATTATAATGGAAAACGATATAGACATTATGCAATTATTTTGGATACTGCATATCTAAGACATCCTGAATTTTTACAAGTTAGATTATTATCTACATATTGGATAGATAAAATAAGAGAAGATGTAAAGTTAATGAACTCGTTAGCAGAAGAAAAATATACTCATATTTACGGACACGGACATGGTGGATTTTATGATTTTGAAATAGAAAAATTACGAAGGGTTTTAGATTGGGTAGATGCACCACTTGATGATATAAAGTGGTTAGTGAAAATGAGAAAAGATTTTGTTTTATTTATTGATGAGTTTGATAAAAGACGAGGAAAAAACTTCTTAAAAACTTTTCCAAAAATGGAAGATTTTTATAATTCGTGTAAAAAATTAATATGAGTTTAAATTTAGTTACAGTATGTGGTCATAATACTACAATGTTAAAACATATGTTAAACCATTATAAAGATATAGTGGATGACATATTTGTGGTGGCATATCTTCATAATAAGAATGATGGAGTATTAGAAGAAATAAAAAAAATTGTTTCTGATATAGGATCTGATATTTATAATAAGATAGTATTAGAACCATTCAATTGGGAGAAGGTTACATCGTTATATAATGAAACTATTTCTAAAAAACCAGATGAATGGTGGATAGTATCAGATGATGATGAATTTCATGTTTATCCATTTGAACTAAATGATATTATAGATAGTTGTGAAAATTCAGGATATAAATTTGTTACAGGTGCATTTTTAGATAGAATAGGAGAAGGCGGAAGCTTCCCAGAGGTAAACGATGATAGTGATATTTGGAAACAATTACCATTAGGTGGTTCTTTTAGAATGAGAGTATCTAATGCATGTCCTAATAAAGTTCCAATTATACATGGTTCTTTAAGATTGGAAAACGGACAGCATTATGTAGTATTTGATGACGGAAGCACTTCATATGGGAAGAATTTTATTAATCATCCATTAAGGTATCCAGTAGACCAATGTTTTATTCAAGTACACCATTTTAAGTGGGATAGTTCTATTATTAAAAGATTGAAACAAGTTTCAAGTATTAAGGAAAAATATACATATCATTGGGAGTATCAAAAGATGTTGGATTTTATAGTTGAAAATGATTATAAAATTCCAATAGATAATTCTAAATTTTATATAGAAAGAATTGGAAATAAGTTTACGGATCATTTGAAATGGGATAATATCGTAAAAGAAAGTTTGTTTTATAAACAATGAAATTAGCATTTATTATACCCACTAATAAAAGTAAGGAAGAAGAAAGCCTTAGAGAAAAATTATTTTTTCATATGGAATATTTTTTAAAAGATAAAGAAAAATTAGACTGGAAGTTATTTTTTATAGAACAGCTTACTAAAAAACCATTAAATTGGGGTAAATGTTTTAATATAGGAGCTAAATTCGTAACTACCGATGAAGAATTTTATAATTATTTAGTATTTCAAGATATACGATTACATCCAGTTTTTGATAATAATATTTATAACCCAATTGATAAACCGATGCATCTTGGATATTCTTATATAGGAGAAGAAGAATATTCAGAAGATTTATCTAGTGAAGATTTTATAAATGATCAGCCGTTGTATCAGACTTTTGCAGGAGGGTCTATTATGATACCATCTAATTTATTTAAATTAATGAATGGATTTTCAAATAAGTATTGGGGTTATGGGTTTCATGATGATGATTTTTTTGAAAGAATAAAAATTTTTAATTTACCTACCGACGTAAAGTATACTAAAGATACAGAATTAAATTATATAAAATTAAACGGGCAAACAAGTTATGCTCAATTTACAGAAAATGAAGTTATTGATGGATTGTTTGAAGATGATTTTACTATAAATGTTAAATTTAAGGTGGATAGAATTCCATCTTTTGATGTTAGTAAGGATAATAATAGATGTGAATATCAACTAATATGTAAACCAGGATTTCATTCTGGAATAAGTATAACTAATAATTCAACATTAAAATTGAATGTGTTTGATTCAAAGGATGAGTTAGAATCAACTGAAATTAGAATACAACCTAAAATTTGGTATGATGTTAATTGGTCATATGATAGAGATAATTTATTGAGTTCTTTTTATGTTAATGGTAGATTGATAAGATCAATCAAGATGAAAAATCCAATAAAAAATTATGATAAATGTCCCTTGTATGTAGGAGTAGGAAATCCAAAAGGAAAGCAGTGGCGTAGTTATTATGAAGGTAATATTTCAACTATTTCAATTTATAAAAAATACATGGATGCATTAGAAATAGATCAACTATTTAATTATGGAGTAGAATCTTTTACAAAAACTCGAGGTATATTGCCAATAACATATATACCATTTAAATCTGGTTATAAAAATATGAGTTTTGATATGAGTAAAAATTTAAATCATTTACAGTTGATACAATGTGATATATTGACTGGAGTTTTAAAAAAGGCAACTATTAAGAGTACACCATATAGGAAGCATGGAATTTTTAGATATAATGGAAATATAATGTCAGATTATATAGGTAAGAAATCTTATACTAATAATAAAAATAATTATAAAATATTAACTGAAACAGTTAATGGTGGTGAACCAGTTGTAAAATCGGATGGATTAAATAATTTAAGATTTAGGTTATTCAAAAGATTTCAAACAGTAGGTAATATTTCATTAGATAAAGCAGAAATTTTATCTGTACAATTATAATATAGGAGAATAAAAATGGCAAAAGAAAAAGATGCTAGAGATTTACTTGACAGTGGTGAATATTCGGATCCGGAAAGCAAAATAAAAGTTACGGAAGAATCTTCTGTTACCGTAATGTTATCTAAGATTATAGAGTTGTTGGAGCAACTTGATTGGAAATTGTGGGAACTTTATGGATATCAAAAAGCTAGACGGGATGAAGAACTTTTAAATTCTAACTCAGGGGTAAATGATTTTGATTCATTTTTCGCAGAATTTAGAACGTTTATGGAAGAAAATAAGTCTGGAAGAAGTTCTGATGAAACTGTTGTAAGTAAATTATTTAAAGAAAAATAATGCAAAAACAAAAATTGGGAATTATAGTACCTTATAGGGATAGGGAAGATCATTTAAAGTATTTTGTTCCATCTATTAAAGAATACTTAGATGAATGTGGTATTCCACATAGTATTTATATAATAGAACAAGGAAATGAAAAATCTTTCAATAGAGGTAAATTATTGAATGTTGGATATGAATTATTTAAAGATGATTGTGATTATGTGTGTTTTCATGACGTTGATATAATACCACAAGATTCTTCTTGTGATTATTCAACTGTTCATAGACCTACCCATTTGGCATCCAGATTAAGTAAATTTAATTATCAATTAGTATATGATGAATACTTTGGTGGAGTTACTTTATTTACTAAAAAACATTTTGAATTGATCAATGGATTTTCAAATGAATATTGGGGATGGGGTTATGAAGATGATGATTTATTACATAGATGTAAAAGGAGAGGAGTACCCTTAGATATAGTAAGGTTGGGAGAATATAAGGATTCAGATCAACAGAATAAAATGGTATTACAATTTATTGATAAATCTTATATTAAAATTGTACCTAGTCAGATTTTATCAGACACTTTTAAAAATTCATTTACTATACAGTTGTGGTTATATCCATCACACGATTTAATATTAAATGAAACAGATGATTACGATGAATATTATATTTTGTTTAAAAAATTCTTTTTTAATTTATCATTTACTAGTGGATTGCAATTAAAAGCATCAATATTAGATAAAGATGGTAAGGAATGGATGGTAGTAACACCTAGATTAACTGAGCAGTGGTTACATTACGTTTTTACTTATGATAAAGAAAGTGGTAGAATGAGTAGTTTTGTTAATGGAGTAGAATCAACTGCGTCACCAGTTACTATGGGAGGTCTATCAGTGAAACAATTTAAATCTTTTATGTATTTAGGTTGTGGCGATCCATATACAGGAGAAACAGATAACTTTAAAGGTTATATAAATCAAACTTCTATATGGAATAAAGCTCTAGAATGGAGAGAAATAAAATCTTTATTTAATAATGGAAATATAAGTGTTCCTACAATTAAAAATCAATCCTACAAATCTGTTGAAAATTTAGTTTATAGTACTAATGCAGAATTTGTTAATGATAGAAAACTAGATGATGTAAGTGGTCTCAAGTCGGAATCAATTTTAACTGATGTGATACAAAAAAATGTAAATATTAAATTTGGATATACATCTTTAATACCATATAGAAGGGATGGAAAATTTACTTGTTTGGAGCATCAAGAAAGTGGGTGGGACAATTCTAAATATGTGGATTTTGGTAGTAGAGAAAATCAATTAAGATTTTTTAATAAAGTAAAACGCAATTTAATAGATTTAACTAAAGATGGATTATCTACATTGGATTATAAAGTATTACAAACAGATACTTTTATGGGAGATTGTAAATATGTGAAGGTTGATATTTGATGAGTAAAAAATTAGCAATATGTGTTCCACATTATAAAAGAGAAGAACATCTTAAAAAGTTTGTTCCACATATGGATGAATTTTTTAAGGACAAAGATATAGAGTATAAGATATTTGTTGCCAATCAAGTTTACCCTGATTCAATAAGTGGTTTCAATAGAGGAACTGCAAAAAATGTAGCTTATGATGTTGCACAAAAAGAAGGATATGATTACTTTTGTTTCCACGATATAGATATGGTTCCAGTAGATGATAGTTGTGATTATAGTTGGCCTGGTGAATATCCACAACATTTGGCGGTACGAGTAGAGCAGTTTAATTGGGGATTACAATATGAAGAATACTTTGGTGGAGCTATTTTAATGACTAAAGATCATGTAAAAACTATGAATGGTTATTCTAATGGTTATTGGAATTGGGGAATGGAAGATGATGATTTTTTATACAGAGCTAAAGTAAAGGGATTAACAAAGAAAGATTTTTTACCAGAGATTTCTATTGATAGTTTGAAAGTATTAGATTTTGATGGTAATTCTTCTTACATAAAAACTAGAATAAATGATAAATTAAATAAACTTACTGAAAAGTCATTTACATTTTCTACATTTGTATTACCAAGAGAACGTTTTGATGTAGATCCATATTTGATAGGTGATATAGAAAATAGAAGATTCCAACATTCGTATATTATAAGTAGACCTACTTTTCAATTGGGAATGGGATATGATAATTCAAGCTGTTTTTCTGGCGGATGTTATAATTTTAAGAATGATCATTTTTATATGTGGGCCAAAAGACAACATGAATTGTGGACTCATATTGTTTATAGAGTAGATGTTGAAAATAAAAAGTCATCGTTATTCATTAATGGAGAGGAAAGTAGTGCTAGATTTGGGAGTGGTATTGAGAGCCCTATGAATATTGAACCTCCACTTAAAAAATATGGTGGGATGCCTTATTATATAGGAGTCAATCATCCAGATAGAAATCCTATATACTTCGATGGACAGATTGGATTGTTGAGAATGTATGACAGAGCATTACCTGACAATGAAATTAAAAATATGCATACAGAAGAATATTTTAATAATAGGGGAGATGCTATTTTTGATTTAACATTAGATGATAAAAGTTGTGATTCTAATAATGTTTATACTCAAACAATAGATTTTCCAAAGGTTAAGATGAATGAATTACCATATAGGAGACACGGGAAATATAAGTCATTATATCATAAGCGTAATGATATTATAAATACAAAATTTGTACATCAAAAAGATACTAGTATAAATGAACAAAGATTTATAAATGAAGTATTGACTGGGTTAATTGATGTAGATAAAGATGGAATTACTGATTTAAATTATAGTGAAGTTAAACGAGAAAAATTATTCGGAACAGAACACGAGATTATAGATTTTCGTTGTGAACAAGATATACCAAGTCATGTCGAATATTAAAAAAGATACTATGTGTGTTTTGCCATGGAATCATGTTTATACTAATACGGATGGAATAGTAGGCCCCTGTTGTATTGCAAATCACGGAGTATATAGAGGAGATTCTTTAAGTATAAGTAATTATAGTGTTCTTGAGGCTACAAATAGTAAATTCATGAAACAACTTAGAGTTGATATGATGAATGGGATAGAGAATCCAGCCTGTGAAACTTGTTATTATCAAGAAAGGTTAGGAAACGGGAGTGTTCGTCTTGGAAAAAATAATGCTTTTAAGTTAAAAGAACAGAGAGATAAACTTTTAAAGAATACAAAAAAAGATGGAGAATTAAAATCATTAAAAGATATACAATATCTTGATATTAGATTTAGTAATTTGTGTAACTTTAAGTGTATTATGTGTAGTCATCAATTTAGTTCGGCATGGCATGAAGATGCAAAAAAATTACAATCTAATAGTTGGTATTTATATGATGAAAATGATCCACAGGTAATTACTGCAGGAACTGATGATGATTTGTGGGGTAAAATAGAACCATTATTACACGGACCCCTTGAATTTATATATTGGGCAGGTGGTGAACCATTAATAACTGAAAATCATTATAGAGTTTTAGAAAGATTAATAGAGTTAGAAAAATATCCTGATCTTTGGTACACTACTAATTTTAGTATTATACAATATAAACAATATAATATATT